>OGCN01000281.1_pt1 | contig 89089 bp, 90 predicted proteins | sample 1570181 | NCBI WGS metagenome assembly OGCN01 (sample SAMEA4370584, study PRJEB24528) | human gut metagenome | reverse complement strand
GTTATTATGGAGAATATCTATGAAACCTATCATCTTTTTTGCCGCCGCTCTTTGGACCTCTCTCGCTCCCCTCTATGCCAAAGCCCAATGTGCCGTTCAGCCTTCGTGCTCAAGCCTCGGGTATAACCTGTCTTCAACGTCGGGCTGTTTGGGAACGGCCGTTAAATGCCCGTTTGAAAATAAATACAACTGCATAACCCAGTCCAATCTTTCCGAATATTCCAAAAACAGCAGTAACTGGTGGTACAAAGACAAAGGTACCGGCTTAATCTTTCAGGGCGGAAAAGTAAACGTTACGACAACCTCTCAGGACGGACAGACGGTTTATTATCCCAAATCATTCAGCACAACACCGATGACCGTTGTGGTTACACCGTATAACAGACCAAATAATGCTTCAAATGACGTAAACTATGGAGTGGCAACAAGCAGTATCGGAACATCATCGTTCAAAATAAGATATTTTGATACAGATGCAACAGGAATGCGCACAGGTTATGTCAGCTGGTTTGCCGTCGGTTATTGAAGCATAAAAAAATCCCCTCTTTTGAGGGGATTTTTTGAAAGTTCTTTACTCAACTCTGCCGCAGAAATTCATTCCGCGCAAAAGCTCCTCCGTCGGCATTTTTTTCTTTCCCTGACGTTGGATTTCCGTTACTTCCAGCGCCTTGTCTCCGCAGGCAATGACCAACCGCCCGGCTCCGTCCAAAATTGCACCGGCCTCACCGCTCTCGTCAACTACTTTAGCACGCAGAATCTTATAACGTTCACCACCGTATTCAAAATAAACCGCCGGATACGGATTAAAAGCCCGTATTTTACGCTCCAGAACCTCTGCCGGCATCGAAAAATCCAGTCTGCTCTCCGCCTTGTCAATTTTGGCGGCATAAGTCACTAAACGTTCGTCTTGCGGTTCCGCATGAAGATTTTGCCAATTATCCAAAGCTTTCACAATCAACTCGGCTCCCAGTCCGGCCATCGCGTCATGCAGCGTCTCCCCGGTGGTTTCCGCCGTAATCGGAACCGAGCCTTTAAGCAGCATATCGCCGGCATCCAACTTTTCAACCACCTTCATAATCGTAATGCCGCTTTCATTGTCTCCGGCTTCAATCGCCCGCTGAATCGGCGCCGCACCGCGCCACCGCGGCAGCAAAGAGCCGTGAATATTGATGCAGCCCAGAGGAAAAGCCTCAATCACGGCTTGCGGCAAAATCAGCCCGTAAGCAGCCACCACCGAAATGTCTGCCTGCAAAGCCTTCAATTCAGCCTGAGCTTCGGCACTGCGCAGCGTTTTCGGCGTCCGTACCAAAATTCCGTGCGCCTCGGCAAATTCATGCACCGGTGACTTGGTCAGCTTTTTGCCGCGACCGGCTTCCTGCGGTTCCCGCGTATAAACGCATACCACTTCATGCCTGGCAGCCAAAGCCTCCAGCGCTTTTACCGCAAAATCAGGCGTTCCCATAAAAACTATTTTCATTTTCAACTTTCTTCACGATGTTTTTTCAGCTTTTTCAGCAGCATATTGCGTTTCAGCCGGCTGATACGGTCAATATAAAGAATACCGTCCAAATGATCCAGTTCATGCTGAATAACAATGGCTAAAAAGTCATCGGCCAGAATTTCCTGTTCTTTGCCCTCATAATCAAGATAATGTACCCGCACCTGCGCATGGCGCTCGACCTCTGCCCGCTGATCGGGAACCGACAGACAGCCCTCCTCGCCGCAAACCTTTTCCTCTGACCGCCAGGTAATTTCAGGATTAATCAGATACATCGGCTTGCCCGTCCGGTGTCCTGCGCCGTCATCTTCCTGCTCGGCATCAATCACCACAACGCGTTTGGACACACCGACCTGCGGCGCCGCCAAACCGACGCCCACGGCTTCATACATTGTCTCCAGCATATCATCAAGAAAACGGCGCAGCTCATCGTCAACTTTTTCGACTTTGGCGGCTTTTTGCTTTAATATCGGATGCGGATACTCATATACTTTTAACTTTGCCATCTTATCCAGCTTTCAACTTAACTACACGGAGGCGTCTTTTGCCTCTGCATCCTTATTGACGTCATCGCGCACGGCATGTGCCACCTGATCCAGCAAAGCATTGACCATTTTTGGCTCCTGCTTGGTAAAAAAGGCATAGGCCAAATCAACATATTCTTTAATAATAACTTTAGCATCAATGTCTAAAGTCGTTGTAATTTCATAAATTGCGCAGAGGAGCAAAGCGCGCAGTGTCTCGTCCATGCGTTCCAGCGTCCAGCCTTTTGCCAAATAGGAACTCAGCGATTTTTCAATATCTTCCTTGCGGGCATGCACGCCTTTAACCAAATCGGCAAAATAAGCGCTGTCCATTTCATGAACCGGAACCATCTCTTCCTTGTCCATTGATTTTTCGGCAATCACATAACGTCCGACCTTCCCGTCAACAAAGTCTTTGATAACTTCCTCAACCGGGTTTTCCGTCACCGCGATGACATAAGTTGCCTGAACGGCAGCCAAACGCGCTTCGGTTTTCATTCTGATTTTTTCAGAAATATATTTTTTTGCCATTTTAGTCTTCCTTTTTAACCGCACCGGCTTCCGAATTCGCCAGTTTATCTATTGTTTCCACAAATTCCTCAAAATCTTTGACTTCCCGGAAATCCTTATATACCGACGCAAACCGGATATAAGCGATATGATCAAGCTTTGACAGCGCTTCCATCACATATTCGCCGATGAGCACCGAAGGAATTTCCGTTTCGCCGGAACTCTCCAGCCGCCGCTGAATCGAATTGACGATTTTTTCCACCCGCTCAATATCCACCGGACGCTTGCGCACGGCCAGCAAAATGGAATGTTCCAGCTTATCGCGGTCAAACATCACCTTTTCGCCGTTTTTTTTAACCACAATCAAATCCCGCAGTTGGATTCGTTCAAACGTGGTAAAACGCGACCCGCATTCCGGACACTCGCGGCGGCGGCGGATAGCGGTGTTGTCCTCGGCATTTCGGGAATCTTTAACCTGCGTATCGTCACACCCGCAAAAAGGACATTTCATGCTAAACCTCCCGGGATTAATAACATCTTGTCTCTTTATAAGGATAATGTGCTTATTTTGCAATAGCTTATTTTCACTCTTTTTAAAAAGAAACAGACTTTGCGGAAATTTTGTCTATTGCGCTTTTGAAAAAAATATGATACGACTGAAAACAAATGCTATTATTTTCCTTATTGTTAAACCCTTTAAAACTTACAAATTATGAAAAAGTTTTATTTTCTGGCTCTTGCAGCCCTGGTTTTGAGTTTGGCCGCCTGCGGCCCGAAAGTGATTGAAAAGAAGTTTGAAAAAACAAACTTTGCCACGGTAACGGTGGAGGGTTCAGGCAAATACGGCGTCAAGGACGTTGTTTCCGGCCGGGAAATCCTTCCCCAAAGCTTCGACAACATCGGTTACTACTACAGCGGATTTTTTACCGCTAAGGACAACACCGGCGTTCAGCTTTTCGACAAAGACGGCAAATGCGTCATTCCCGCCCAAGAACAAATCAGCGCCAAAGAAGGCTATTTCGAATTTACCAAAGGCGACACCAAAGGCTTTTATTTCATCAAGGAAAAGAGCACCGTCTCCGGCGTTTACAACAAATTTGGAATTGACGCCGCCGGCAACATTTCTTTCGTGAAAAACGGCAAATACGGCGTTCTGAACAAAAAAGGCGAAATTGTCATTCCCGGCGAATATGAATTAATTCTATGGGACGGCAAAAACTACAATGCGGCCAAAAACAAAAACGACAAGCGGCCGTATTTTGACGCCAGAACCAAACGCTTCAACTGGTACCTGGCTGAAGCCGCCGTTTTTGACGCTGACGGCAAGCTGGTGAAAAAGCTCACCGCGCCGCAAGCCAAAAAAATTTTTGAAGCCAAAAAATAGACGGCTTCAAAACGCTCTGAAAAAACACCTCCCGCCTCTCCGGCCGGAGGTGTTTTTGTTTGTCCGTTTCAGACAGCAAAACCCGATATACAAGTTTTTTAACCGTAAATCGGAAACAGTTCACATAAGGCAATAACCTTTTGGCGGATATCGGCAATCACTTCTTCCGCATCACCGGCAGCCAAGGCATCAATAATATCGCCGATCCAATTGGCAATAACCTCAAACTCTGTCTCTTTGAAACCGCGTGTCGTTCCGGCCGGTGTTCCGACACGAATGCCCGAAGTCACCTTCGGCGGCATCGGATCAAACGGAATGGCGTTTTTATTGCAGGTAATGTTGGCGCGCTCCAGAGCGGCGGCAACCACATCGCCGGTCAGTTTTTTCGGCCGCAGATCAACCAACAGCAAATGCGTATCCGTGCCGCCGGAAACCAAATCCAGACCGCGGGCCTGCAAGACCTCGCCCATTTTCTGCGCATTTTTAACCACCTGTGCCGCATAGTCCTTAAACTGCGGCGTGAGATCTTCTCCGAAACAAACTGCCTTGGCGGCAATCACATGCATCAGCGGGCCGCCCTGAGTTCCCGGGAAAATCGCCGAATTGATTTTTTTGGCAATATCTTCATTGTTAGTCAAAATCATGCCGCCGCGGGGACCGCGCAAAGTCTTGTGCGTCGTTGTTGTTACCACATCGGCATATTCCAGCGGATTCGGGTAAACGCCACCGGCAACCAGACCGGCAAAATGCGCCATATCCACCATCAGATAAGCTCCGACTTTATCGGCAATTTCCCGAAAACGCTTAAAATCAATCCGCCGCGGATAAGCCGACCCGCCCGCGATAATCAATTTGGGCTTGTTTTCCAAAGCCAGGCGCTCAACCTCGTCATAATCAATCAGCCCGGTCTCTTTACAAACGCCGTATTGAACCGCCTGCAGCCATTTTCCCGAAAAAGAAACCTTTGAACCGTGCGTCAGATGTCCGCCCGCATCCAGCGACATACCCATAATCACGTCGCATGGTTTCAGCAGCGCAACATAAACAGCCGTATTGGCCTGACTTCCCGAATGCGGCTGAACATTGGCAAACTGCGCGTTAAACAACTTTTTAGCCCGTTCAATCGCCAGATTTTCCACCACGTCAACACATTCACAGCCGCCGTAATAACGGTGCGCGGGATAACCTTCCGCATATTTGTTGGTCATAATCGATCCCTGCGCTTCCAACACTGCATTGGAAACAATATTCTCCGAGGCAATCAGTTCAATCTGATTCTGTTGGCGTTTCAGCTCACATTCAATTGCATCAAAAACCGCTTTGTCTTCGCTTTGCAAATTTTCTTCAAAATCCATATAGTCCTCCCTATTCGTCCAACTTAGAGATGCGGCGTTCATGCCGGCCGCCGTCAAAAGCCGTCTGCAAAAAGATATCCATCCGCCGGGCAGCCTCGGCAAAAGTCATGGTCCGGCCGCCGAAAACGGCAATGTTCGCATTGTTATGCTGCCGAGCCAAAGCCGCAGCCTCATCACTGTACAGAATTGCCGCACGAATACCCCGGCAGCGATTGGCAGCAATTGAAATGCCAATACCCGTTCCGCAAATCAGAATACCGGTCTCCGCCTCACCGGACAATATCCGGTCACACATCGCCTTCGCAATATCGGGATAATCGCAAGACTCGGACGAATATGTCCCCAAATCATCCAGTTTAGTCCCTTTTCCGGCATAATATTCTTTCAGCTGTTCCTTTAAATCAAATCCGCCGTGGTCGGAAGCAATTGCAATCTTCATTCTGCCCTCCTTTGCAAAATTTTCCTTATCATAAAAGATAAGCGCAGTTTTGCAATGTTAAATTATTTCCATGCACAAAAGCGCGGGATGAAAGCCGTAAGAATCTGATTTTTAAACAAATTAAAAAAAAGTGCAAAATAATATAAAAAAGTTATTGACGAGAACTAAAAAGTTTGTATATATAGAGGACGTTGAGTGAATGAGGAACTCAAGTTGAGGTATCCCGATTGGCCGGTTGGCAGAGTGGCTCATGCAGAGGACTGCAAATCCTTGTACATCGGTTCAATTCCGGTACCGGCCTCCAAAATTCATTCGTTACCGCATTTATTATTCCGGCTTAGCTCAGCGGTAGAGCAATCGGCTGTTAACCGATTGGTCGCCTGTTCGAATCAGGCAGCCGGAGCCAATATCTAGATAAAGTCTTGTTTTTGCAAGACTTTATTTTTTTATAAATCTGTAAAATCAAAAATTGCTAATAACTCCTGCTAATAAATTCCTAAGTATGAGCTTGTACTTGGAGGTTCATTGTCTATGGGAATTTATAATCGTGGAACATCCTATTATGAAGTCATTAATATCCCTAAAGACCTTATACCAATGTTTAACAAAAAACAAATTTGGGTATCCCTTCATACGCAACAAAAAACTATTGCGAAAATACGTTCCGCTATGATATTGTCGAAGGTAAATCGACAGTTTATAATAGAAAGACAAAAAATGGCTATTTTTAGTGATGATCCTGATGATATGCTTCGTTTCAAAATTGATTACGAAAAGCTCCCAACCCCTAATGGCTCTTCTGATTACAAAGATACCTATATAGAAATGTGTGCTCTTGATTTTTGCAACGAAAAAACATCAAAAGATTTACCTAAAATCAGTCGTGATATGCAAACCTTCAACTACTATCAGTTTTTACTCAATGATTACATTTCCGCTTATAAATTGAATGATTACAGTCTCGCTAAGGATGCTGTTGATGCCTATATCGTTACTCATAAGATGCTAAGACCAACCGAAGATTGTTATCTTAAATTCTTAAAGTCATTTATGCTTGGTTATATTCAACACTTAGAAATGGCTATCAATTATTTAAAAGGTGCTGAACTCAAAAGACCGCGAGAACTTATTACCACCCTTCCCTCTACTGAACAACAAAATATTTCTTATATACCGCCGCAACAGACAAATTCATTAACCGTGCATCGTGCTAAAACAGATATAACTTTAATTGAGCTTGCTGAAATATATAATAACGCCAAATCTCGTTCCAATGTTGCTGATGACCATAAAGCTAAAATCTTGCAGCGTCTCACTATTTGGGATAACCTCTTGCAACACAAAACACTAAATTCGATAACAACCGAAGACATTCAAAAACTTGTCTCCGAATTAGAATATTTGCCTTATCGGTTAAGTAAAAATCAAGCTCATCTCGATCTCTTAAAAATCATTCAGAAGAATAAAAATGACCCTAAAGCAAAATGTGCTTCTTTCGACACACAGATTGACTATGTAAAAACCCTTAAAAGTGTTTTAAGATGGGCAGTTCTGCATAAATATGTGGCTGAAAATGTGATTGACGCGGTAGATGTTCCTGTACCACCGAAAAATCAACCCGATAATAAATACCGTGCATATACAATTGATGAGCTTAACCTCATTATTCATAGTGAAATTTTTACAAAACACTGGGGCAACCATACAAAAAATGGTATTTTGCGGTGGTTAATTCTGCTTGCAATGTTCACTGGTGCTCGTCTCAATGAATTATGCCAACTATGCGTCTCTGATATTCGAGAAGAAAATGGCGTGCCTTACATTAGCATTAATCTTGAAAATGATAAAAAAGCAAAAACCAAAGCTGCTATTAGAAAAATTCCAATTCACCAAGAACTTATTAAATTGGGATTTTTAGCTTATGTTGATACGATACGCAAAGAAAAAGGTAAGCAGTTATTTTCTGGACTGGCTGTCAATAAAAGAATGAGCGATCAGCCTACAAAATGGTATGGTCGTTTTCTGGATGCACTTGGCTTGACAGATAAAAAACTTGTCTTCCATTCATTCCGCCATACTGTCAGAGAAATTACAAGAAATAACAATATTAGGTCTGATGTGATAGAGCGCATTTGCGGTTGGGAATCCGAAAGTTCGAGCTTGTCAGAACATTATGGAAATATTAGCCTTAAGCTCTTAGCCGACGAATTTAACGAGAAATTAGTATATGAAGGTTTAGACTTGAACCATCTTTATATTTGATGGAGTGGCGCTATGGAAGAGCAAGAAAATAAAAATTACTTTGAATGTCCTTGTTTGTCTTACAATAAAGAATTTATACAAAACAATTTAGATGCTATCAATGAAACCTTATACTTGCATACTCTTCCATATATAATATCTGATAAAAAGCATTTTAATGAATATAAGGCATTGGTTTCTTATGATATATGTGATGTGACTTTATCCGGATTCGATCCTGAAATACAAGCTAAATTTATGTCATCCGTTTTACTGAATAAAAAAGCTATCAGAACTCGAAATAATGAAATTCAAAGTGACTATAAAATATTTAGTTCTGAATATAAATATTATCAAACACATAAAAATGAAAGCATGGCTTATAATACTAATTACGCAATTATGGATAAAGAAATAGAAAATCACTTTGACTTGCTTATTTATACATATTTTATCGTACAAAATTTGATTCGACTAACACCACATAAAGATACGTTATATGGTGTAAAACAAGCCAAGCATCTTTCTCATATGATAAGTGAAAATGATGAAAATGAAGAACTTTCTACTTATAGAAAAATTAAAACTTCGTGGGACAACCATATGAATGGGGCTTTGTTTGTATTTGGCTTTGTTCAAAATTTCCTTGATAAAAAAGGTTTATCTGACATATTTAAGATACAAAGATATCTTACAAAATCAACAATGGAACAGCTTAAATCTAATCTTGATTCAAAGACATTTAAAGAAAATTTTATCAGCTATATAAACAACAAAGATAATGTTTTTGTGTCTGGTATACAAGATATATTCGGCTATGTTTTATATGCTCAATATACTATCAAAGGAATAAAAAACACACAATCAAAAAATTATTATGAAGGTGCTATTCTATCACCTCGAATTGTTAAAAAATTTGGATTCGTTAAAAAAGAAATTAATTTTGATCCTATAACTCAGGATGAAAAAAATTTTATACGTGACTTAAAATAAAATAATCACTAATACACATCTTGCAATATATTTATTTTATTGAATGTACATTTTAAAATGTACATTCTTCACCACACATCGAACATCGTACAATCTTCTATCCCTTTATATTTTCGACATTTTTTGATATCTTAAAGACATCGAATCGATATTTTGATTCGATATTTATATTAACAATTTCGTTATTTTATACGGAATATTTTTAAAAAGGAAACAAACATGAATCAAGACATAAAAACGGCTTTTCGCCGCAATTCAATTGATATCATAGATGATTTTCGTGATATTAGAAGTACTATAACTGAAATGGATGAGATCGCCTCTCTCAATAAAGACGAAATACCATCTGTGTATTTTGACTTTAAGGATAAACTATCGCAGTTTTTACCAACTGTGTATGATATGTTTAATTTCTTGCCTAAAGCTAATCAGTTGCTTACAAAACAAGAAGACGTACCAACAACCCATGACTTTGAAAAAGACGATGTCTATAGAAAGTTATACCATATAATTAGTTATATCGGTAACATTAGTTCAAGAATTTCCTTAATAGAATTCCATGTTTCTTTTCGGAAAGAATGCGTTCCTGATGAATTTTATGAATTTAAGCGTAAGTTTTTTCAATTTCTAAGTAGTACAGAATTGTTTACTTTGGACTATAAATCTAATGCTTCTTTAATAGAAAACATTAAACGTGCTTTCACTTTTGCGATTGCAGATTACGATGATGATCTTGAATATCTTCAAGACCTGATAAAACAAGATCAATATAATCAAAACTTCTTCGTAAATTTTTGTAAATTTTCATCGGAATTAAAATGTGGTACGACCTCTCAAAGCTCAAAGGCTTCGAAACAGTCAAAGAATGCTTAGACCGCAACAAGGTGATAGTTCGGGCTCTAGAACAAGAGCCTGCACTGTCCCCTGTAGCCAGACGCATTAAAGATTGTTCTAAGTATGACCGTTGCCAACATCTGCTATGTAGTCAATGCAAGCGAGAATTCAGACTTCAGTACGTGCCGAAAATTTGCGAATTTTTATCACGACAAAAAAGTGAAAGCCGGTTTTACGCTGTAACCTTACTGGAGCCTCTCGATGCTGACACTACTAAAGAGATAGACATCGCTAAACTTAAAAACAATCTTTACCAACGTTTGAAACGGTTATTCGGTGACGAGATTATTGCCATTGGTGGCTTTGATATTATCCTGAATACCGACTCAGAAAACGCATGGAAACCATTCTTTCACCCTCATTGGCACCTTATGTTTATTACAAACTTAAGCCCCAAAGAGCTGAGAGAGAAGCTTAAACACTACTATCCTCAAACCGACATTATTAAGCGTCCTGTGCGAGTAGTTGCTGTTAGAAGTTTCAAAAGAGCGGTTTCTTATATGTTCTCACCCTACTTTTCACGCCGTGTTCGTTTTTTGAACACTAAACGCGAAGGTCGGAATCCGTTTTACGATGGACGAGAATATAGTCTGAACGGTGAACAAATGCGTCAACTTGCAAAAAAGCTAAGCAACAATAAAGTCACTGATATGTTGTTCCTTTATGGCTGTAGAAAGTATGCCATAAAACTGAAAAAGCCCGTCAACGACTTTGAATTCAGAATCACGCAAAGATAGGTCTAAACCACCTATTCCATTCAAAGAAAACATAAAACTTTGAAAATTGCGTGCAACACAGCAGCTGTCGTTGCTGTACTTATTAACTCCGAACGGTGAACGACAATATAACTCAAATCATTTTATTGTCACTATCGGTTGGTTTACATAAAAAATCAACCGTGCACCGTTCATAAAAATGGAGAAATAATATGTCATTTCTTATTAAAAAAAACAAATTGATACATAAAGACACTAAGTCAATTATCAATTCTAATTTTTCTTTTTTAACAGGTATTGATATTTTAACAAGCAATGCCTCTGTTATCATTAAATTTAAGAATCCTTGCGGTGACCTCATTGAATGCACTATGAGTATCTCCGATTTTGAAAATCCTAAGATATTAATGAAAACATTAAAGAATAAAGGATTTACATTTACAAAAGATAGCTTTCGGGCTGACCGCCCTTTTTTTACAAATAATTATAAACCGTCCTTCTTGAAACATTGTATTGTTTGGCTATTGCAGTTATCGGGGTACGGTTATTGACTAAGGCTTTTATTTCCTCTGCTTGCTCGTCGGTTAGTTTATGCTGTCCACCCTTATATTTACCGTGAAGTTTAGCAAGAGCAATACCTTCCCTCTGTCGTTCCAAAATCAAATTCCGCTCTAGCTCTGCCACCGCTCCAAGCATCGTCATCATCATCTTTTGATATGGGTCTTGTTTATCGGGGGCAAATATAAGGTTTTCTTTATGGAACACAACTTTAGCTCCTTTATCGGTTATATGTTCAACTAAGTTTAGTAAGTCTTTTGTGTTACGAGCCAATCTATCCATCGAGTGGACATTAACCACATCACCGGCTCGAATATTGAGTAACATCGCTTGAAGCTCTGGACGGTTGGTATTTTTACCGCTGATTTTTTCTACATACTCACGGTCGCAAGCAATATCAAGTAGTTGTCTTTCGGTGTTTTGGTCGGTTGTGGAAACGCGCTTATAATTAAAAATCATTTTTTAGCTCCTATGTGTGAAATTGATGTTTATGACTTTGGTTTACAGATGTGCAATAAATACGGTTTTTGACTTTGTTTATACACTTTTGAGGCTGTGCAATTGCGGTATACTTCATTTTTACACCTCTTTAGCTGTAACAACTATCGTATCTTTAACCGTTAGAGCATACCGATTAGGCATATTCTTTATATTCAAATATTTTAAGCCATCCGAATCGTTCAAAAAAACACGGTCTGAGGTTATTTTTGAAACGAGGCTCCAATGGTCGTAAAAACCCTCAATACCAATTATCACCGCTTTATTGGACTGCTGCGAGATGGCTGATAGTTTTTTTAATGCTGTTGATGTACGCGTTTTGAATGTAAAGGGCTTATAATAGGTCAACTCAATATTATTAGCCAGTTGCTCTCGAATTGTATTGAGATACCCCTCAACTAATTCTACACTCGAGCCTACCTTATGTACTTCGAGTAGCTTGCGATGTTTCGATAAATCAGCTATAATGAGTTGAAACCACTCTCTAACTTGTTTTTTATTGAACTTTGCTAAGCCATCTGTCGATAGTAAAGCCGCATTGATTGAAGCATAAACGCCACACAAATTATCGCAATTACCTTGAGAATATTTGGTTTTCATTAATATTCGTCCCCTCGCATTATGGTTAGCACTCTGTTGGTGACATTTTCGTCGGATATATCGGGACTAAGACATAAGTAGTCCAAATCGTAGTAATCAATCTTAAAGAAATACATTTCGTTTTTAAAAGTTATAGCTCCGAAGTCGTGCTCTCCATATGGATCGTTGTCCTCGGTAAAAGTGTCGAAGTTTTTAACAAGGTTGAATAATTGCTCTCGGTCATCATCACTCAAAGCATCTACACCATCGGTAATTGTAACACGCCCACCTATAAAGGTCTTGCGGAATTGGTCGTTTAATTCTGCGACTTTTTTCACATCAATATTATTTTCCATAGCTTGCACTCCTCACTCAACATTAAACCAAGTCATAGCTGTTTGAAGAAGATGGTTGTAATCACCATTCGTAGCCTCGGTCATAAAGTTATCAATTTCAGTTTGCGGTAAATCAGCTTGTTTCATAGCTCGAGTGCAAATACCTAAAATATTAAAAGCATTGCCATTTTGACTGACTAACGAAACTGTAATGTTTGGATATTTAATTTCTGTCATATTTTTGTTCCTTTAAAATTAAAAAGAGCACCAATCCTAAGACTGATGCTCATTGTTAATCTAGAGAAGGTGCAATATCGGTGCCTGATTATTTCGAGGTTTTCAAAACACAGCATATTACACCTAGCCTTTCACACCGACAAAACATAACCTTTCGCTACTTTTCAGTAACGATAAATTGGCTTTGTTCATATGTTGGTGATTGCATAATAAAAGCCATTAAATACAACTTTTATTATGTTTATATTATATCATAAGTTCCACAAGTTGTCAAACTGTTTTTATTTGTAAAATCAGATAGTTAAACGATAATTTTGATTATAATGAAAAATCAAACTTAAGAGGCGTAAAAATGGATAAAGATACTATAATAATCAAAAAATTGTTAGAGAGAATCGTTAAAGAATTAAATAAAGGCTATATATGCCAATGGTGTGGTCATAAAAGCATCTCACCTGCTGGTGGTACTTGTCCTAATAATCCAGATGGAAAACACCAGTATGTCAAAGCTGAGATGGAAAATAACAAATAGAACTATTTTCTATTAATTCTTTTATTTAAAAGTTTTTGACGGATATGTTTAGCTAATTCTATGTCTTCCGATGATAATAATAGATTTTCTTTTAATATTTTTTTATCTGTAAAATCTAAAATTTCATTTATTTCGCAATTACTTCTCAGCATTTGGTTGATTTTTTCAAATAACATTTCATTTTCAGTACAATATGGGACATATAGACTAGCTACTTCACTAGGCATTAATTCTAATGCGCCACCGCCAAACGTTCTACCTGCTAATTCGACAAATGCAAATGTGATAGAGTTATAATAACTAGCAATTAATGCTTTTATATTAACTCCTTTATTAAACCATATTCTATGCATTGTATCAGTACAATACGCTTGAGCTGAATTCAATATCATTTTTGCATATATACTATTTCTTCTAGAAAAAAAAGCATCTGAAATATTAGCAGAAGGAATAATTTGCCATTCATTACGAATTCTACATTTAAATCCTGATGAGACACCATTATTTTCACCTATACTTAAATATTCCAATGACTTTTTGCTTTTTATTTTTTGCTTAGATGGAAATAATAATAAATTAGCTTTTGATTGATTAATTTGATTGTTTAACCAATCTTCTCTTGTAAAATTACATCCTTTAACTTGAACAGATCTGCCTAATAATGGTTTTGCATACCTTTTTAATTCAAATTTATCAATAGTATTTTTATCTACTGTAAAAAAGTCATTTCCTCCTGTCGTCATACCGACTTCAACTTTAAGATATTCACTAAGTTTTGAAAAATTTTGATTATTTTCTATTTTATGGAGAAAATCGAGTTCTTTTTGCTCTAAAAAATACATAGTCCATTTTTCAGATGAATATATACATTTTGTTGGATTTTTTATTTTATATAAATCTATATACTCTAGAGCTTTATCATCTTCTACTTCTATATATTCGAGATGCGGTTCCGTAGAACCTTTTTGACACAGTAAAAGAATCACATCCTGCTGTATTTTTTCAAATACTAACTTTTTAAATGATACAATAGAAATCTTACTATACTGTTTTAATAAAAACTCCCTAATCACTTTTGCATTTATAACTTGTAAAATTTCAGAAGGTAGTACAAATGCTAACTTTCCATTATCATTAAGTAAGTTGGTGCAGCCGACAACAAATGCACTCCATGAATTCATTAATTTAGAATATTTAATATTATTTTTTTTAAATATTTTTAATGCTTCTTGCTGCTGTTCTTTATCAAAGTATTGATATCTAATATATGGTGGATTTCCAATAACAATATCAAATTTTTGAGAGGTCGTGTTACAATATTTATGAAAATCAGAAATTATTACTTTAGTATTTTGCAATGTTACTTTTTGAGCTTTTTGTGCTTCTTCTTTATAATATTCAATTGCTGTGACACTGTTAAAACTATATTTTCCTTTTTTCAGTGACTTTAAAAATGCACCATCTCCGCAGCTTGGTTCTAATATATCACAAAACTTATTTCCATTAAATGCCCACGCTAAAATGAACTTTGTTATAGTTTCGGGAGTATAAAATCCTCCTCTTAATTTATCTAAATTTATATTTTTCTTAAGCTTCATACATTTGACCTATATCTGGAATTGCATTATATTCCTGATCAGTAAAATCATATAATTTTTTGAAATCTTTTTCTAATAACGAATATTCCGCTGTGAAATTACTATTTAACAGTTCTAATTCCCTATGATTATTAGTATTTTTATCAATATTTTTTTGAATATCAATTAGTTTCTTTTGATGTTGCACAATAGAATTATGTATATTAATTTCTTTCAAATTAGTAAAATCTATTCTTTTAATTGGTAATGATTGTAGAACTTTTGTTCCTCTAGCAATGTATCCTCCTCTAAAAATTTCTCCTTGCAAAGAACTATACCACTCAAGCATTTTAGAATTTAAAATTGCTTGGATATAATATATTGAATAAGGTGATTCCTGAGGAATTGATATCATACAGTACCCTGCTGTTCCTCCTGATGATACTAATGTTTTATTGTTATCTATAGCATATTTATTCCCTTTAGATAATATACCAACAATAATTTTGCTATCTATTTCTCCTATCTCCAGTGATTGATGACGACCATATCTATACCATTCATTGGTATTTTCAGAATAAGGTTTTATATCTCTTAATTTTCCTTTTTCTGAATATATGAAGTTATCTTTATTTTCTATGAAATACTTATATGCATAAGGATATTTGTTTCTAAGTTCACTCAATTCTATTAATCTAATATTTCCTTCATTATCCTTATAATAAGGGTAGATAACGGCACTATTTGCTTCAAGATATCGATAAGTAGATAAGGTATCTAAAGAGAAGGCTTTAGGCGTTTCATAATAAGGTCGTACAATTGATTTTTCAATCTTATATTCTTTATTATCTTTAATAAAAAACAAATAATTATTGTCATCTTTCGTTGGTATAAATACAAAATAATCATTTCGACTAGTTTGTATTCCATTAAAAATATTCTTTGATCCCACCAATTCACATAATAAACAACTATTTTGCATTATTTTATTGTAAACAGTTTCATATTCTCGAGGGTACAAAATCCACGTATTGTCTGAAATCTTACTGTATGATATAATATTTTGTCCTAATGTGGTACTATTTTTATCCACTAACCATTTTTTGAAATCTTTCACTTCACTGTAATTAATATTTTGATTTTTCTGATATGATAAACGAATAATGCAAGTATATGTTGTCTTATCTTGAAATATTTGATTCGCACCAAATGATATTATATCTGATACATATCCTTGACTTAAAAGTCCTCTTAATTTTTTTGCTGCTCCTACTTTCATAAATTTATTAGGCAATATATAACCAACAACACCTATATTTGTTAATAAACTTAGTGATCTTTCTACAAATAAAAAATATTTATCATATTGTTTATATGCTGAAACATACTTATTTTCATATATATTTTTTTCTTCTGGAGTAATTTTTTTTATATCTTCTGTTTTCATATATGGCGGATTACCTATGATAACATCAAACTTTAATGCTTGAAAATCAAAAGGATTTATTTTATTTCTCATATCATCGTCTGAAAAGTCATTATTAGATATTAAACTATTGCCATAGTGTATATTTTCTAATTCTGGTAAAATTCCTTTTTGAGGTGGTAAACTGTCTGAATTCTCATTTTCTAATAATTTTAGTAAAAGACCAAATTTTGTTGTTTCTACTGCATTATAATCTTTATCAATTCCATACAGACAATTCATTATAATCAATTTTTTAGTTTCAAATTTTAATTTATAATTGTATGAAGATATTCTTTGTATCTGAGAAATATCATTTTTTTTATAATAATCAATTAGATAGTCATTAATATATTGATAAGCTTCTAATAAAAAAGCTCCTGAGCCACAAGCAATATCCGCGATCTTTAATTTTAATATTTGAGGTAAATCTCCTTTTAGTTTATCAACTAAAGTGCTATTTAATATTTTCTGAATAATAGCTAAAGGTGTTGTAACAATATCTCTTTCTTCATATTCTGGTTTTTTAACTAATCTTATCTCTGATTTTGTTATTTTGATTGTTTTCAATAAAAACATCTCATAAATATTACCTAGAATATCTGATGATAGGACTGAAAAAGAATAGCTATTATTAGGATAATATAAATCACTGATTATGTTCCAGAACTCAGATGTTTTACTTTGCATTATATCATCAATGTATGGCAAATGAAAAAGACCTGAATTGTAATATACGTCCGCATTATGGAATTTTTCTTTCAATTTTAGTAAATTATTAGTATTTTTAATATGTAGTAAGCTGTGATATTGTTCAATATTTCTATCTTCGGCTACTCTTAAAAAAATTATGCTATTAATATACGCTTGAACACAATCATTTAAGCTTTCTTCGGAGATATTGGGATTAATTTTTATTATGACATTTGCTAATGATAATCTCCAATTATTAATTTGATTTAAGAATAAATCGTCTATACTATATTGTTCGATTTGCTTTTCAATATTAACCCATTGTAAATCAAAATTTCCAGAGTAAACACTTTCTTGTCCCAATAAAGATTTTATTTCATCAAATTTCTCAACATATTCTGTATAATGATAGCTTTTTACTAATCCTGTGTAGACAGTATCTGTTTCTTCAACTTTTTTGCTACAATCATATATCATTAAGTCTTCAAAATTTGATAAGACCGATATACATAACTTAGCAGTAAACCCATAACGTCTTACTTGTTGTGCAGGCTTTTTATCTTGCTTAATTTTTACACTCGGTTTTTTCGCTTCAACAAAAAATTTTCGTATATTAGATAATCTAAATGTATAATCAGGTTTCTTTGTTTCAATAGATATTCCTTTATCGTTACGTAAACCTTCTTCTAAAATTACTTCTCTTTCAAATGTTGACTTTCCTTGTGTATTTTTTACATCCCATCCCAATAATTCAAAAAAAACATCTAGAAACTCATTTCTTAACTGTGTTTCATTGTAATTAGATGACAAATACGCATTTCTATTTTGTTTATAATTTTCAACAAGTTCCTTAATGTTCATAAAAAATCTCCTTTATTACTTTTATCTTAATTATCTTATTATTGAAAAGCAATAAAACAAATTAAATACTCACATTTTCAGTAATATTACTTGTTATTTTGATATTTTTCTTAGTTTAATTTCACCTGTGGTTAATCTTGATGTCCAATAATTAATTGTAATGGTATCTTTTGTTTCAACACACAATTTACCTCCACCACATTGGGGAGGATTCACCTGATTGGGACTTCGTAATTCTTCCGTACGATAAATATAATATAAACAAGGATATGATGAAAAAGTATCATCCCAATACGCGCAGATACTTCGGCTCTTTATTTCATTTGTTTTTATTTGTATAGAAACATTTGAAAATGTTTGTTTAATTGTTATATTGGCTAATTTTTCAGTTCCTCTTTCATATGATGACCACAAATTTCCTTGCCATCTACCAGATATGTTTACAGGAATTCCATATTTTCCTGCAAAAAATTTCCATAAAACGTTGTCCCATATCAACCACAACACCCAGACTGCCGTTAGTGATGCTGTAAAGCTATGGATAATACTCCAATTAAGATAACAATGTAAAATATAGAATATTATTCCTGCTAATACTATTAGAATATTAAGTTTAATTTTACTCAAGCTGCTACTACCTCTAAGAATAAGTTATTTATATACCACAAATATGTTTTTACATTTTCTTTTGTTGTTTTTTGTTCTGGGAATAAATCTTTTCTGAACATTTGTTTGATTTGGTTAACTTCAACTAATATTGAAGAATCTATTCTAACTAATAAATAATAAATAATATTTTTTAAGCCTGTTAAATAATTTTCTGCCATAAAATAATTATTAGGAACATTATATAAAAGACATTCTATAACATAGGATGAAACATTGGTATCAAGCCCTATGTTTTCTAATTCGTTCCTAAATCTTTTAAAAATACGAACGTAATATTTATATAAATTATGCGTATCGTTATTTTTCTTACATCCGTTTTCACTATCTTGTTCAGGAAAATTTACAATAAATTCATTATTATCAGAGTAAAAAGCTACACCATTTATCATACCGTACATAGTGTTATATTGAAGAGTAAAAACAGGTACAACATCTGCTTTTACTCTATAAGTATTATTTTTTACTTTTATAGATTTATGACCTCTAACAATACTGTCAGCACCATATCTTTGTTGCAAACAATAATAGACAGCATCTTTAATTTCTTTATATGTTGGACCATTTGCATTTATTGCTGGTATTCTTTCTAGATTTTGATTACAGTTGTAACAGAAATCTTCAAATAATACATACATATCAACATCACTATCATTTTTCACATTAGTATTATTTTTATATGATCCTCTCAACTTAAGTTTTGGTTGCTTTAACCAACCAAAATTGTAGTTTTTGATACAACTTTCAATATTTGCAATAGTAGAATCGCATTTATTTTCTTCCGTATTGCTCGCTGGTTTTGTCCACATTATTAAATTTTCTTCTGTAATCATTTGAAATTCCTTTAAAACATTTTCTTACTATTTAGGAATTGAAAATTTAAAATGCAATATTATATCTAGAAATTTACAAGAAATTCTATAAGAACACAGATAAAAAAAAACAAATATTGAGGCTATGCCTTTATAAACTCCATTTTTCAAAATATTAAAACAGAGTGGTTTTACTTACTCAAAATACTTCTTCACGGCTTGTTGATATTGATCTAAGAACAGTTTTTTGAAGTATGAAATATTGTTTTGTTCATAAAACAAAATAACACCCTTCTTATACTCGACCTCATCAACGCTTTTATATGACAGCGGACAGTAATCATTTGCCAATAACAATGCATTACCCAAAATGCGTGAAGTCCGTTTATTACCATCTTCAAACGGTTGGATGTATGAAATCATCAAAACCGTTATCAAAGCCTTCTCAAGTGGGTTTTCGGTCTGATTAACAAGTTTAACCAACTGCTCTAATGCTTCTTTTATCTGAAATTCATTGTCCAATGGTTTATAATCCGTACCAACAATACCGACTAAGGTTTGTCGTACACCGTACGATACGCCTAATCCCTCTACTAAAAGACGATGCAGTTCCTCAATTTTACGAACAGTCAGCTCTTTATACTCGTTTGTGTTCTCAATAATGTAATCAAGTGCTTTTTTATGATTAATAATCATCTGTGTTTCTTGTTCGGTTTTGCCATCAGCCGAAACATTATCTTTAAGCAATCTTTCAGTATCTAACAAAGTATAAGTATTGCCTTCAATTTTTGATGATTTCCATGCCAATTCAATTGTTAAACGCTCAAATTCCTTGCGTAAGATTGTTGGTGACATCCCTGCTCTGCTTTTGAGGTACTGTTCATTCAAATGAGCATATTCTTGTTGCTCTTTTGGTGTCAACAAGTTCGATAAATGGCTCATAATTTCAAAATTGAAACGATTATTCTCTAATTTGCGCTCATCATTTGCAAAATAAGCCTCGACATCAACCTCTGAAAGAAGTTTATTTTTGATGGACAGCGCATAAAGTGCTGATTTTGTCGTTCCGGTTTTTGAAATTAATCCTTCGGCAATCAAAACATCTAAATCACGAAGAATCGTTACCTTTGAACACTTTTCAAATTCCTTTGATACAGCCTCTTGTATCTGTTCACGACTAACCGCACCTGACTGTTCAATGTAATTAAAAATCATTTTTTGCCGTTTGTTTAACATAGCATTTTCCTTAATTGTTTCATTTTCTTACCATAATTGTTGCATAATTGTATCAAAAATGCAACTATTATTTACAAATTTTGAAACTATTATTTTGTCATATAATGCGATTGCCTGTTTTTACGCATAACTTATCGGTTTTGACCGTTTTCGTGCGTGTACGTGCGAAAAAACCGCATTAAAATCGATGTCAGTTAGTTATGATTTGCAACCAACTGATAAAAACAACCAACAATAACCGTCAAACCGTTATTGACAGCCATTTACAGATGATTTATGTTATTAGCAGTGCTAATAACTTTTGCTAATACTTTTGGAATTTAGATCGGAGCCAATATTTAGATAAGTTATTGATTTTACATATAAACAAGACAATAAATTGAATAAAGTCTTTGTGATTGTCGCATCAGGCAGCCGGAGCCAATAAAAAAACCTCCCTCTGGGAGGTTTTTTTTATTGGTTATGACTGCCTTGCCGAGAACAACGACTGCCTGTTCGTATCAGGCTCGAGGATAAAAACAACCGCTGCTCCGGTTGTTTTTACCGCAAGAGACGTAGCTTTGCCAGGATATAAGTGCTCTCGCAGCACGATATATCCGCTGCAAAGCAAGTGACCGACGCGCAGTTAGTGAGTGCTCCCGCACGAACTTACTAAGCTAGAGCCGGAGCCAATAAAAAAACCTCCCTCTGGGAGGTTTTTTTATTGGTTATGACTTCCGTTTGAACCGAATATCCAAAGGAAAGCACCTGAAAGCAAATGGCAACTTCAAACGAATACGAACAAAAACTAATTCAGATGAAACCAATAATGCAAAGCCTGCTCCAAATCGGCAAAATTCTCAATAACTGTCATTCCCTGCCGCTCACGTATCTGATATTCCTCCTGCGCGGCATCATAGACCAGCCAGTCAAAATCATTTGTTCCCAGCAAAATCATCTCGCCGAAGACATCCGAATTATAACGTTCGTTCTGCGTTACAACATCCTCCAGCCCCGGCCAGGATTCCGGCATCACTCCGAACAACAAAGCCCGATCGGAAAAAGCACCGTTCACATATCGCAGCAAGGCAACATAATCCGGCGGCAGCGCACAACGCTCTTCTGCGGCCAAATACTTCTTGCAATCATCCAGATAACGGGGATTAACCGCCTCTCCGCACCAAACGTCCTCATCTTGCATAAGCTGCCGGGCGATATCTTTTATCAATGTTTTTCTCCTTTTTAGCCGGGGATTTTGCTTTTTCATTGGTTATTGCAAAATCTTTTACCTCTCCGCGGATATTGTCTTCCGCCTTATACCCCATACTGACGGTCCAGTACTTTCCGTCATTTTGGTTGTCATATCTCGTATCGACCAGATATTCAATAAAATCGGAATCTTGCTCATCGCCGGCCAAAACATTTTCATAAAGCTGGTCGCCGTTGCCGAGTTCGCCATGCGCCTTGCGGATAACGGCATCGGCCTCGTGCCAAATGTCATGCTGCGGCGTATCGTTGGACCAATCATCGACTGATTTGAATTCGGCAATTCCAACATAATTCTTCTGACTGTTTGCCTTGCCGCCCAGATATTGAATCGCCCATTTATGATGCAGGGAAAAAAACGGAATAACCCCTTTAAACTTCTTTCGGTCAACTTTGGGATTCGGCCGGCCTTCGTTTAAAATGCTCGGCAGCAGCACGTCAATATATTCCTGAGAAACGCCGTGTTTCAGCAAAGAGTCGCAAAATTTTTTCTGAGCTTCCGGCGTCGGAATAGCATTATATTTCCAAAAAAACGCTTTATGACGGCTGTCCAGCCCGGGAACCACGTCTTCCAGCGCAAGAATATTTCCTCTTCCCGGATGATACGGCTCCTTGCCATACTCATTGAACAAAATGCGCCCAAAATCCGCCACTTTCATTTTCGGCAACAATTCAGGCGGAACGCCCTGTCGGGCCATTGCCTCACGCAAAGGCATTTCAATTGACGACAGCATCGTCGTCCGGCAGCAGGCCTGCCATGCCTTGCTTCGGCTGAAATCATAGCTGAACGGCGAAATATCAATCCGCGACCGGGACGGACGACGGCTGAAATCTCTGTATGCTTCCGAATAAGGATTATAACGTTTCAGCTGTTCAACCCCGGGAATCTGAAAAAATCCGTTAAAATCAGCCCGGGTCGCTTTTATTTCGTCTTCGCTTGCTTTCGTATATGGTTTACACTCGATTTTTTTATGAAAATAAGCCAGAAAGTCATTCGTCTTCGCCCGGTTATAGTCACTGCGATTCTGTTGATAATTGCGCACGGCCAGCTTAATCAGCGCATTCAGTTCGCTTTGCGGCTTATTGTCGATATATTCCTGAAGCTTAGCCCGTTCTTCGTCATTTTTGACCGTATGAATCAAATGGGTAATCTTTTTAATTTCCTCGGACTGCAACACATCCCGAACATAATTTCCCAGCTTGCGGCCAAAATAAACATTATAGCTCTCACAGTAATTGTTAAACAAAGCTTCCATGTTATTTTTACAGCCGAGGTCAACCAGCTTCAGTTGTGCAAACAACTGCTGAAATTCTGAACGATAGCCGTTCAGCAGCGTGTTAATCCGCCGCTTTTCCGCCTCGTCGGAACAGGCCCGGCGCCGCTCTTGCAAACGTTGAAATGCACCAAACGCTGCATCAAACTTGTTCAAAAGCGCAACCCGTTCCTGATTAGGCAAATCCGATCGGCTGATTCGAGGTCTTTTTCCCATAACATTCTCTTTTTTGTCGTTTATTTGTCTATAAAATACCACATTATGGTAAAGATTTCTATAAAAAAATGCAGACAGAAACAAAAAAAGCGCTATATTAAAGGCAAATGCCACACAAGGAGATGAACAATGTCACGCCTTTATAAAAATATCGTCATTCTGACCGGAGCCGGAATTTCCGCAGAGTCCGGCCTGGCAACCTTCCGCAGTTCCAACGGTTTATGGAACAACCATCGCGTTGAAGACGTTGCCACCGTCGAAGGCTTTCAGCGCAATCCTGCCCTCGTGCACGATTTTTACAATGAACTGAAAATTGAAATTCAAAAGGCCAAACCAAACCCGGCACATCTCGCCATCACTAAACTGCAAAAAGAATACCCGGGCACCGTCAGCGTTATCACCCAAAACGTTGACACCTTGCACGAAAAAGCCGGAAATACAAATATCTGCCATATTCACGGACAAATCAACCAGGCCGTCTGCCTTAACTGCGGCCATATCTTGGAAACTTTCGGCGATGTCGATACTGAAACAACCTGCCCTCAATGCGGTATCAGCGGCATGATGAAACCGAATATTGTCTTCTTCGGAGAAAATCTGCTCTGTATGGACAAGGTCGAACAACTGCTGCAAAACTGCGACTTATTTATTTCCGTCGGAACTTCCGGCGTCGTTTTTCCCGCCGCAGCCTTTGTGCAGACAGCCAAATACCATGGCGCCGACACCTGGGAATTTACACTCGAACCAACCGCCAACAACTATTACTTCGACCACCATATCTACGGCCCGGCCGGACAAACCCTGCCCCCGTTCGTCGATAATCTCATCAGAGAATCCCACCCTGAGAACGGACTTCCGCTATAAATCCTGTTCCAAACGGACGGCTTTGAGTTTGGGAATAAAAAGAACTTCGCTGCCGCTGCGGACAAAATAACCGCGATTGACCGCCCGGGTCAGATAATGTTCCCGGTTTTCGTCCTCAATAACACGAACTTCCCGCTGTTGCAAATCCTGCCGGCAGCCGAGCATGCCGCAATAAAAACTTCCCCACACTGCCGCCGTCAGCAGCAAAACGCTGCGATTGTGGTGAACAATCCGCAACGCCAGATCCGCCAGCAGCACAATAACCGTAACAAAGAATCCGCCGAAGAAATAAGCCGGAGCCGCTGCCCAGACTTTCCCGTACACCGGAATCAAAAACAAAAAATAAACTGCCGCAACCGCCGCTGCTCCCAGCAGGCTCCATCCGCCGATACGAAGAGCAATTCCGCCCAGCACTTTTAACTCGGGCCACATTTTCTTCCGCGAAAGCTCATATTTATAAACCAGCTTGTCATATTGGCCTTTTTCGGCAGCCAGAAAACGCTGCAAACGCTCTACCGAAACCTTCCGCCCCCGCCGCCGCGATAATTTGCGGTATGTATTTTTGCCGTAAGCTTTTGCCAATTGCAACCGCAAGAGCCACTGCTCCAAGGCACTGTTCCACAGCTCGGTTTTCAAACGCGCAATTTGCTGCAGGCTGTCTGCCGGCCCGTCATATTTTGCCCACCAAAAGCGGAGCTTATGCAGCAGTTTCTGATACGGCCCGGAAGAACTGTCTAAAATCTGTACTATCAGAGAAGTGTATAAAATCAGCCCCAGAACAAGCCCCGGCAGCGTTCCGCTGTAATAGTCCCTTGTCCGCAGCAGACTCATATAGCGCCAGTCCAACCCGTAAAAATATCCCAGATTATAAATAAACAGAGCCATAATGACAATCAGGACCAGCATCGGCAGATAAGTCTGAAACAAATCGGCCACCCGAAACGGCTGTTCCCAGCTGCGGACAGGCCTGCCGGATTGAATTGTTTTGGAACGGGGCATTTTTCTTCCTTCTCAAACTTTCATAACTTGACAACATTATAGACAAAATTTACATTTTCGCAACAAAATTTTATGACACAAAAAAACCGGGCTACACACCCGGTTTTTATTCTCAAGTCATTCTTCTATCCGCCAGTTTCCGTCCCAAACAACGTGTATGGCTTCGGCATTCGGCAGTTTTTCGCCGTTGCCGCCCATTGTCATCAGCAAAAAGCGCAAAGCGGCGCTGTGCGAAGAAATGCCGATAACACTTTCGGGCTTCTCCAGCAAATCGGCCAGAGCCTGCTGCATCCGCCGTTGAATGGCTGCTTTGCTCTCCCCGCCCGGAAATCCCTGTGCCATCGCCAAACCCGGCTTGTACCAGTTGTCAATAATCTCCGGCCACCGGCGTTTCACTTCCTCTTTGGACAGCCCTTCCGCCGCACCGAAATTGCCTTCCAGCAAGCGTTCGTCACTGATAACCGCAATACAGAGCCGTACGGCCGCAATCTCTGCCGTTTGCCTTGCCCGCCGCAAAGGAGAAGTATAAATCACCTCTATCTCCTTTTCTTCCAGATAAACCGCCAGTTTTTGAGCCTGCAAACGCCCGGTTTCATTTAACCCGGCGTCAATTCCCTGCCCCTGACGCAGCCCGAGGCGGTTATACTCGTTTTCGCCGTGGCGGAACAGATAAAAATCTTTTCTTTTCATAAAAAAATAATTTTAAGACAACAATATAAACAAAATTCCTATTTTCACGGAAACTTGTTTAACACTTTTTGACTGCCGTGCAAATTAATTTTTACAAATTTTCTAAATCTTTAAGATAAATCCAGCGCTTAATCTTGGAAAAATCGGCGGAAGGCGTGCCGTTCAGCGTCGAAATCAAATACTTTCCGTCTGCATCCTCAAACAGGCAAAGCGCATCAGCCTGCGGCAGAACGCCGGAATACCAGAGCGTTTTGTCTTTTTGCATTTTGGCCAAGCTGGACACACAACTGATCCAGCGTTTTTTCATCTTGGCAATCCGCCATTCGGCAAACACCACATATAAAATCACAATCAACCCGGCTATCGGCATTTTTCCCTCGCTGACAAACATCTGTAATAAATTAAGCATATATCGGTTAATTTTAAATTGCCAACAAAAAAATATCCCGCCTTAACGGCGGGATATTTACTGATTGAAAAATCAGTCTTTGTCATGAACGTCATGAAGCTTCTTCTCATGGCGGTCACGGCGCATGTCATGACGGGCTTTCCTGGCTTCATGGCGCTTTTTCATTTCTTCATGATGCCGGGCTTTGATGTCTTTCAGCTTTTCTTTCTGCTCCGGAGTCAGAATTTTTTCAAACTCCAGCATATTGTCTTCACGCAGCTTATCCATCTTCTCACGAATGTCTTTCATCTCCTCAAACAGCGGTTTAAGCTTTTCACGGCCTTCTTTGCGGATTTTCTCGGCCCGCTCCTGCTGCTCTTTTGTCAGTCCCAAATCGTCCGCCAGTTTTTTAGACATCTTTTTCTCCATCTTTTCCATTTTCTTCTCCATCGCTTTATCGGCACCCGGCGGCGGAGGAGGCAGCATTTCATCTCCGTGATGCGGCGGCGGAGGCGGCAGCGGCATATCATCGGCAGCCTGAACATTCAGGGCGCCCAAAGCCATAACGCTGAAACAAACGGCAGTTAATAAAACTTTCTTCATTATCATTCTCCTTTTAACGGTTGTAACACTTCGCTCAAAAGTTTCCGAGCATTAAAGAGTCTGGATTTGATGGTTCCGACCGGATCGCCGGTCTTTTTGGCAATCTGCTCATAACTCATCTCTTCAAACTCAAACAGAATAATCACCTGGCGCAGCTTTTTCGGCAGAGTGTCCACGGCCTTCAGAATAATTTTCTGGCGCTCTCTGGCATCAAACCGCTCTTCGATTTTTCCGCCGACGGCCACTTTTTCCAAAATTGATTCGTCACCTGCTTTGCGCAGCTCGGCCCGGTGCTGACTGGATTTCAGATAATCGCGGCAGACATTGGCAGCCAAAGCGCTTATCCACTGAACAAACTTCCCTTCTTCATGATAGCGGTCCAGATTCCGCCAGGTCTTGATATAAACCTCTTGTTCGATGTCTTCATTATACGAGCCGGTCAATTTTTTGATAATTGCCTTAATCCGGCCCTGATGCGCTGCAATAATTTCTTTCATTTAGCCGACCATCAACAAGCCGTATTCGTCAACCGGCAAGCCCATATCTTCAATAACCGAACCTTCTTCTATCTGCGCCACCTGATTTTCAAACTCCGTATCCGGCAGCAGGGTATAGGTGTTGTATTTCTGCGGCCACAAGCTGCTCATCATCACCACGCACACCAGCATTCCGAGTGTTGCTTTAATCCGGTTGTTGCGGCGCTTTCGGGCAAAATACAGCGGCTTGGCCTCCTGTAACAAACGAGAAATGTCATCCATGTTTCAAACTCCTTACCCTTATTAGAACGAGACTGTTGTCATTAAAGTTCATTTTATTTGATATTTAATTAATATCCGGTCGTCACACACTGCTGAACCGTTACACCGTTGTTAACGGTAGTTGTGCAGTTGGAAGTCGCAACCGGTTGCGGCACAACGGCGGTTTGCACCGGCACATAGGTCTGAACCGTCTGCTGCGGCGTCAGCAAATTGGCTAATGCTGCCATTCCCACAATCGTCCCCGCCACGGCCAGAGCCGTCCCGCTGCGGTGATGCTTGTGCCTGACAGCTCCCGGCCGATGATACGAATAAACAGGCCCCGGACGGAAATGCGCCCCGCCGTGGCCGGGAAAAGCCTGAACCGTCCCCGTGCTTAACATCGTTACCGCAGCCAACAGCATCAAAAATTTTTTCATAAATAAAACTCCCTGTTTTTTTAAGTCTGACACTTCTTAAAACGAACGTTTTTTCTTTTTTGTTCAAAATATTTTTTAATCCCGCGTTTTCCTTCCCGTTCCTCACCCGCTGTCCTCCCTCCGCCATTGCTCTGATAACCATATAATTCATGTCTTTTCTCCGTGCCATTACCCGGCTTGACCGGATTATCAGTGCTCCCTCTTCTGTCATTACCCGGCTTGACCGGGTAATCTGAATTTATACGCCTTTCCGGTTTCATCCGAACATTCCGCTCAAACCGGAACATAATAAAAAAACAGCCGGATATATCAATCAAACTTAAAATCATCTCTTGGCCTTACATAAATTTCCCCTTGCAATTTAGCCGGCTCTCATTTACAGTAGAACCAGCTTTCAGGCAAGGTAAGTCCGGTTTCGTCCGAACCCCAAACCTGATTAACCGTGAGAGCGGGCGGGAAGAAGCAATCCTTCAAACCAAAGCACAGAACTCTCTATGTGAGGGTGCCACCGATCTAAGGCGGCTTCCGCACGAATAAGGGGACTGTACGCTTTGGTACAGTATTGCTTTCACCCTCGCACCTTTCAGGTCTGAGGGTTTTGTTTTATCCGACACAATAAAACAAGTAAAAAAATAAGTGTATTTAATGTGGAGCGGTTTTTGGTATTGGCAAGCCGTTTTCCATGTGATATAAACGAATAAAAGTCGAAATCGAAGGACTAAAAACACTTGATTTTGATGCTATATTCAACAAAAGTATCCAACCATACTTGTAAAAGATATGGGAGGAGTACGCCTAATACCCGGAAAACACCGGTTTCATTATGAAACCGGTGTAATCTGGCAATAAGCGTGTCTGCTCTTTTTACTTTTGTTGAAGCAGGTTTTTAGCTCCTCCCGCCTTTTGAAAGGATAGGTTGTTATGCAAGCTGATTTGTCCCATTTTATCATTGAAGATAAGCAAAATCTCGGCTGGAGATTTCACTGGCTGCGTGCCGAACAGCAGGAGCCGATTGATATCTGCGCCCAAAAACTCAATGTTTCCGTTGACGTGATTGATAAGATTGAAAGCGGACAATTTGACAGTCCTCAAGTCAATCTGGACATCTTAATCCGTTATCTCGCACTTTACGGCGAAAAGTTCCGCCTCAGCCTCGGAGACGACTAATGGACGACAGATATATTTTTCACTGGAAAGAGCTCCCTTTTGACGGTGCTTATTACCTGGCGGAAGAACTTTATTCCGCCCGGCGGCAGAAAAAACTCAGCCTGGAGGAAGTCAGCCGGGCCACAGGCATTCCGCCGGTTCGGATAGACGCTCAGGAAGTTATGTCGGCGGACATAGATTTCCATATCATCGCGCGATTATTGGATTTTTATCGGATTAAACTGGGTTTGAGCAAAGGTTTTTTTCCCGGCTTGCCGCAAAACTATCAAAAAAAATATTTCCGCAATTAAGGCAGGCGCTCCGAACACTGCCGTTTCTTCCCGGCCGGAACCGAACCGTCTTCCGGCCGGGTCGGAAAATCCTTTTATCAATTCTATAAACAGCGGTAAAGATTAGCTTTTCGACAGTTGGCAACATCTTCAAAGCGGCGGACTTTATTCCAGACTTGCGCAGCCTTGGCTGCTTCATATGATTTATAAACAAAATCAACCCGATAGTAATCCGCCTTAATTTCTGCCGCCTCCGCCGCAAAACACAACGGCTGTTCGGCAAACAGCATCGTCTGGCAGTCCTTCGACAAAGCCTGATATTTCTGTCCGTCTTTCTCCAATTTCAGCCATTTTTCACCGCGCGGACAATCTTTGCAGGCATTACTGCGAATACAGGCGGCACTGGTAAACAATGCCGCATCCTGATAAACCACCATTGTCACCGGTAAAGGCGCCTGCGCGGCAATCAGGCTGAGGTTGTCAAGCTGGTCTTCCACCGAAAGCGTCACCCGTCCGGCATTCATCTCTTTAGCCATCTGCATGGCTTGGGTATTCAGCATATATAAAGGCGCGTCAAAGCTTAAATCAATTCCGTTTTTCGGCAGCACCGACAATCCCCAGTAATTGCCGATTTCCCATTTTTTATATCCCTGCGCCAGCAAAGTCTCTATCAGCGGCTTAAACTTGTCAACCCGTCGGCAGACCGTCGGCAGCGCCAGACGGAGTTTGTTTTTAGGCAGCTTTTTCAACTCGTTGACATCACTATATTCATTCAGCAGATAAATAATTTCATCGGCTTCGTCCGGCGCAATGGCGGCAATTTTAGCCAAACTGTCGGTTTTTATAACCCATTTGGCGGTTTGAATCCGGTGCGGAGCGTCCGTCTCCGGCAGATTTCCCTTCTTGTTTTCAACACTTATTTGCGCATAAAGCTGCCGCCGCAGCTCATTGAACAAAGACACCGGAACAAACAAACCATCCGGATTGCGCACCTCAAACCGTCCCGGCTCCACCGCGGCATCGCCGCTTTTGGCAAAAGCCTTGCGGGCGGCTTCAACCGTTTTCTCAGGATGTTCTGCCGCGGCAAAATCACCTGTTATCCGGCTCTCAACATCGCCGCTGCGAGCAACAATTTCCCCGCCGGTAATCTCGACGACAATGTCAACCGCCGCTTTCTGCCGAAATTCACCCGGCTTGGGCTTGCCATAATCATAAGCGCCCTTAACTTCGGAGGCCGAGGCCAGATAAATGTTCCACCCTTTTTCCAAACGCGGTGTCTGCGGCGGCAAATCCATGGTAATTTCTTCCCCTGCCGGCACTTCAAACACGCTTTGCCCTCTCAGACGCAGCCGCTGGACCGAAAAACCGAACGGCTTTTCCATGCCGGGAATTTCAATCTGTATCCCGTCATAGCGCGCTACCTTATGTTTGCTGTGAAAAGTCAGACGCCCTTTGCCTGCCTGCTCCACTTTGCCGATCAGCAGCCCCCGATGCCCGACAAATTCACGTTCAATCACATTTTTATCTTTGCCTTTGAAATGAAATTTGCACCACGGCCGCGAAAAAATCTGTTTGATATGTTCGGCCCGGTTTTCATCAGCCCCTTTGCCGTCCAATATCCGGCGGTAATAATCGGTAACCGCGGCCACATAAAGCGCCGTCTTTTTACGCCCCTCAATCTTCAGCGACGTTACCGGCATTTTCAGAACATCTTCCTGCAAAGCCATGTCTTTCATCGAAAAATAATGCTTTTCCCCGGCTTCGCCGGTAAAATTCGCCCGGCAGGGATATAAACATTTACCGCGGTTGGCGCTGCGTCCGGTTTCCACCGACGAAAACAGACAGAGACCGCTGTAAGAATAGCAAAGTGCCCCGTGAATAAAAGCCTCGGTTTCCAACCCCGGAATAGCGGCAATTTCTTTAATTTCTCCCTGCGTCAGTTCGCGGGCTACCACCACCCGGCTGAACCCTTCCTTTTGCAGCGCCAGCGCCCCTTCTTTATTATGAACCGCCATCTGTGTACTGGCATGCATTTCCAGTTCCGGATAACTCTCCCGAATAATCCGCGCCACACCCAAGTCCTGCAAAATAACCGCATCCACTTTGCAGCGCGAACAAATATCCAGACTTTTCAGCAAATCGGAAAGTTCTTTTTCCTGCACCAGCGTATTGACCGCCGCATACACCTTGCGTCCCAGATGATGCGCATAACCGACAAATTCATTAAGGTTTTCTTCGCTGAAATTGGTTGCCGTTGCCCGCGCCGAAAATTGCTGCAGCCCCAGATAAACGGCATCTGCCCCGTAAAACAGCGCCGCATACCCGGCTTCAATATCGCCCGCCGGCGCCAGAAGTTCAGTTTTCATGGTCTTTCAGTCTTTCGCTAATGTTTCTTTGCGCTCAGATTATTGCGCCGCTTTGCGAATGTCAAGCCGATATTCTTCCCGGCTGTATGCCGGAAATTTGGTAAAAAGCCAGCGAATACGCGCATTTTCCGTGCAAATTCCCCACATGCTGCCGTTAACCAGCACTTCGGCCGCTCCCGCCTCGGCACCTGCCAAAGCCGAACATAACGCCTCGGAAAGCTGATAAACTTCCACATAACACATTTGAGGGTCTTCGCCCACCGTCCACGGATGGTTAAATCCGAAAGGCATTCCCGGCATCCGCTCCCTCCGGATCGGCCGATAAGCCGCCGCCAAGGCGCGCATCTCCGCCCGAATAATCCGAACGCTCCCGATGATTTCCTTTTGTTCGCGGCATTCTTCCCGCGTCATCTGCAAAACCGGCGAACACCCCGCCGCCGATAAAACAAAAAGCAGAGCCATTATTTGTTTCAGCATCTGTATATCCTTAAATTAAGAATGATACACAGCCAAAACAAAACCCTGCCCGGTTAATCTGTAACCAGCATACCTCTCCCCGGTTTAAAATATCTTAATTTAAAAATAAAAAACCCCGTCCTTTCCTTAAGACGGGGTTTCCGTTTTCTATCTGTCTAAACTGCTTCTTGCAGCAAATCATCCGGAATAATTAAATCGGCCGTAATTGTCGAAGTAATATCTTCCAGACTGAACAAAGGATTAATCTCCTGCAGAACCAGCCCCTCCGGTTCTACCCGCAACACGCAGCGCTCGGTCACAATCAAATCGACTTCATGCGCGGCAGTCAAAGGCAGCGTACATCTTTTCAAAATTTTAATCTGGTCTTTTGCCAAGTGCTCCATCGCCACAATTACTTTCTTGGCACCGACGACCAAATCCATGGCGCCGCCCATGCCCGGAGCAAACACGCCGGGAACCAGCCAGTTGGCAATATTTCCTTCCTGGTCAACCTGCAAAGCCCCTAAAACCGTCGCATCAATGTGTCCGCCGCGAATCATCGCAAACGACATCTGACTGTCAAAAAAGGCCGCCCCCTGCTTTGTCGTTACCGGAATACCGCCCGCATTGGTAATTTTCGGATCAACTTTGTCGGGAGCCGGCTTTTTTCCGACGCCGATCAAGCCGTTTTCCGACTGAATCATCACATGAACGTTCTCGGGAATATAATTTGCCACTTCTGTCGGCAGGCCGATTCCCAGCGTAACGTAATCGCCTTCTTTCAGCTCCTGTGCCACACGGCGGGCAATCGTTTCTCTGATTTGTTCTTTGGTCAGTTCCATTTTTCACCTATACAACAATGTAATCAACAAAAATACCGGGAATAGTTACCATATTCGGATCAAGACTGTCGTCCACCAGCTCATCGGCTTCAACAATGACCGTATCCGCCGCAGAAGCCATCACCACATTAAAATTACGGGTCGTCCCTTCCAGATAAACATTCCCGAATTTGTCGGCCTTGGTTCCGTATATCAGGGCAAAATCAGCTTTCAGCGGCTTTTCAAACAAATATTTTTTGCCGTCAACTTCCATTGTCTGTTTGCCTTCCTCAACCGGAGTTCCCACCCCCGTAGGCGTCAAAAAGCCGCCCAAACCGGAACCTGCCGCACGAATCTTCTCCACCAGCGTTCCCATCGGGGTCAATTCGACCTCCAGTTCCCCGGCGTTCATCTGCTTTCCCGTTTCGGGATTGGTTCCGATATGTGCGACAATCGCCTTTTTGACTCTTTTATTGGCAATCAGCTTGCCGCGGTCACTGTCGGGAAAACAAGTGTCATTGGCGATTAAAGTTAAACCGCTGACGCCGTTTTTCAAAATTTCCTCAATCACTTTTGTCGGCGTTCCGCATTTCAAAAAGCCGCCGATCATAACCGAAGCATTGTTTCCGATAAGTCGGCCCGCTTCCGTGGCTGAAATAATTTTCTTCAATGTTTCTTACTTTCCTTATTAGCAAATCGGAAAATATTATACTCAAAAAAAGCAAAAAGTACAGCCTTTAATCACTGTCTTATAATTTATTTTTGTCCTTTTGTCAAATAATGATTGTTTTTCGCCTAAAATTATGTTATAAAATTTCCATTCAATCATTATTATGGGATACATTTATAAATCAGGCGGCTTGCCTTTCCATAATAATTTGTTCCGAAAATAATTTACTAACTTCAATATAAATAAACAATGAGAACAAATTTTTTAAACAAAGTTGCCGCAATGTCCGGCAAAAATGTGAATGAACTGGTAGGTATGTCGCAAAACGAAGTTGTTAACAAGGTTATCCTGCCGATAATTGTTCAACCGACCGGACAAGATATCCGCGGCTGGCGCATCGGAGACGACTATATGTCATTGATGGCCGAATTCGGAGAATATTGCTGGCAACAGGACGCTTTTACCGGAGAAATTCTCCTTGAAATTGCCCTCCAGCGCATTTCCTGCGGTGCAGTTCTTCACGAAGCCAGCAGTTACAAAATTCTGCCCGAAGCATATTGGAAATATTCCGCAATGTGTGACCAGCCGGGTTTAATGAGCGACGCCTGCTTCGATTTTCTGCAAAAGCAGATTGTAACCTGCCTGAAGGCCAAGCTGACCAGAGAACACGCCCAAAAAATCATCTTTGGCCTGATTGATCACTTGGACGAACAGGGAAATGAACTGAACGGCTATATGCTGAAATACGGACATTTCCACACCGACACCCAAACGGTTTTCTCCTGGGCATGGGAAACAGCCGGCAAATACTTCACTTATGAAGAATTGTACGACCATTTTGCCACCCCGGAACGCTGGGAACGTTTTATTCCTTTCTTCAAAGAAAACCGCCCCGTCATCTACAAGCCGGATTTCTGCAAAAGGATCGGCGTCAGCGGTTTCTGGAACAAACGCAAAGTTTGGAAAAGACTGGCCTGAAACAACATCTGATAAAAAAGGTTCCGAATCATTTTCGGAACCTTTTTTATTAATGCACCGTTCGTACAACAAATACAGCAGGATAATCATTTGATATAAAATAATTTTAGCAAAAAAATAAAAATTGTGCAATTTTTTGCTTGATTAATTATTTTTAGAAGTGTATAAACTCTTTCGTAAACACGATGGGAGTTTAGCTCAGCTGGAAGAGCATCTCGTTTACACCGAGAGGGTCGGGAGTTCGAACCTCTCAACTCCCACCAATTAAAAAAACCGCCTTTATGGCGGTTTTTTTAATTGGTGAAATGAAACGCGAGAACTCCCGGGAAAGGGAGTTCGACAAGGAGGAGCAGGCGAGACGGGAGTATCGCCGCTCTTGCGACGACGAAGCGGCAGAACGCCAGCCGAACAACTCCCCTATCCGCTATTCCGCCTTTATGGCGGTTTTTTTAATTGGTGAAATGAAAAGTGAGAACACCCGGGAAAGGGAGTTCGACAAGGAGGAGCAGGCGAGACGGGAGTATCGCCGCTCTTGCGACGACGAAGCGACGGAACGCCAACCGAACAACTCCCCTATCCGCTAATTCCGCCATAAAGGCGGTTTTTTTAATTGGTGAAATGAAACGCGAGAACGCCCGGCCATCCGCCGCATACTTTTCCCCTGTTTGCCGAGAATCTCTTCCATAACAAAAAAGTGAGCCGAAACCCGGCTCACCATCTCAATAATATTGGACTAATTAAGGAAAAAGGGCTGGAAACCCGGCCCTTTCTTATAATTAGTTAACAGAGTCAACCAATACTTTACCAGCTCTGAATTTCGGTTGATTGCGAGCCGGAATTTTGATGCTCTGGCCGGTACGCGGATTGCGGCCGGTAGTAGCAGAACGTTTAGAAACAGCAAAAGTACCAAAGCCAACCAGGCGAACTTCGTCACCAGATTTCAATGCAGAAGAAATAGAAGATACAAATGCATCAACAGCTTTAGCTGCATCAGTTTTGGTCAAGCCGGTTTCGCTAGCAATGCTAGAAATAAGTTCATTTTTATTCACGGTGAGGACTCCCTCTAATTATAAGTTATAAACCAATGTCAACAGCAGAACCGCTGTTTACAAGAAAATTTAAGCCTGAATTTTGACCGAAGTCAAACGAAAACAAGGCCTTACCCTCAAAAAAACCGCTATTTATCCCCAATTTTTGCTTTTTAAACCTCAAATAACGCTTTTTTGACCGACTTATTCACAGCTAATCCATACCCAGCAATAATTTGCCGCGATTCTGAATCCGCCTGTTGCGAGTCCGTTTAAACAGCAAAAAGCCCGGCTGTCCGGCCGGGCTTTAACGCCTTATATATAACTAAGACTGCTTTTGAGAACTCTTTCCGGCTTTTCCCTTCTGTGTTTTGGGCTTGCCTGCCAGCGCAATTTTCAGCACTTCGGACACCTCCGACACCGGAATAATCTTCATTCCCTTCTTAACATTATCGGGAATTTCAGCCAGATCTTTCTCATTCTCTTTCGGAATAATAACCGTCTTAATTCCGCCGCGCAGGGCTGACAGCAGTTTTTCCTTCAAACCGCCGATAGGCAAAACCCGCCCTTGCAGCGTAATTTCACCGGTCATCGCCACATCTTTGCGCACCGGTGTTTTTGTCAGCACCGACACCAGAGTTGTGTACATGGCAATACCGGCGGACGGACCGTCTTTCGGGGTTGCTCCCTCCGGAACGTGAATGTGAATATCCGTTTTGTCAAAGACTTCCGGATCGATTCCCAAATCTTTTGAATGAGAACGCACCACGGAATAAGCCGTCTCAATCGATTCCTTCATCACTTCGCCCAGCTTGCCGGTCTGCGTAATCTTGCCTTTGCCAGGCATATCCACCGCTTCGATAAACAGAATATCGCCGCCGACTTCCGTCCAGGCCAGCCCGGTCGTTACACCGATATGGTCCTGCTGTTCGGCTTCGCCGTAGCTGTAACGTCTGACACCGAGATACTTGTCCAGATTTTTGGAACTGACCTCCAGCTTTTTCTTCTTGCCTTTCGCCAGCAGAATTTCTTTCACCGCCTTGCGGGCAATCGTCGCCAGTTCACGCTCCAGATTCCGCACCCCGGCTTCACGGGTATAATAGCGGATAATATCGCGGATAGCATCTTCGGTAATCGTCAGTTCGGATTCCTTAACCGCATTTTCGGAAAAAATCTTCGGAATCAGATGACGCTTGGCAATTTCGATTTTTTCGTCTTCGGTATAACCCGACAAACGAATAATTTCCATACGGTCCAGCAGCGGCCGCGGCATATCCAGCGAGTTTGCGGTTGTCACAAACATAACGTCCGACAAATCGTAATCAACTTCCAGATAATGGTCGTTAAATGCCGCATTTTGCTCCGGATCCAACACCTCCAGCAAAGCCGAACTCGGATCGCCGCGCCAGTCATTGCCCAGTTTGTCAATTTCATCAAGCAAAAACAGCGGATTGGACGTTCCGGCCTTTTTCATGCCTTTAATAATTTTGCCCGGCATGGAACCGATATACGTCCGCCGATGTCCGCGGATTTCCGCTTCATCGCGCATACCGCCCAATGAAGCCCGCACAAAACTGCGCCCGGTTGCCTTGGCGATGGATTTGCCCAAAGAAGTTTTGCCCACGCCCGGAGGACCGACCAAACACAAAATCGGACCTTTGATTTTATCGGCACGCGACTGCACCGCCAAATATTCGACAATGCGTTCCTTGACCTTTTCCAGCCCGTAATGGTCTTTTTCCAGCACTTCCATTGCCTTGGAAATGTCTTTGTTAACCTTGGAACGCTTCTTCCAGGGAATGTCCAGCAGCCAGTCCAGATAGTTGCGGATAACCGTTGCTTCGGAAGACATGCCGCTCATATTTTTCAGCTTTTTGACTTCGGCCAAAGCTTTTTCTTTTGCCTCTTTGGATAATTTGGCCTTTTCGATTTTAGCCATATAATCGCTGATTTCGCCTTCCTCGTCATTATCGCCGAGCTCTTTCTGAATGGCTTTCATCTGCTCGTTCAGATAATATTCCTTCTGGCTTTTTTCCATTTGCTTTTTGACGCGGGTTTTAATTTTGTTTTCCACTTCCAGCAAAGTAATTTCCGCATCCATAAAGCCAAGAATCTTTTCAAAGCGTTCCTTCAGCGTCCGCCCTTCCAGCAAAGCCTGCTTGTCGGCAATTTTCAAAGCCAGATGCGAAGCTATCGTATCGGCCAGTTTGCTGTTGTCTTCAATCTGATTGACCGAAACCAAAACCTCCGGCGGCGTTTTTTTCGAAAGTTTGACATATTCTTCAAACTGAGAAAGAACGGCCCGCACCAAAGCTTCAAGTTCGGTACTGTTGTCCTCGGCATCCGGCAGAATTTCGGCTTCCACTTCCATATAATCGGGATTGTCGATAAACTTGGAAATTTTAACCCGTTCCATGCCCTCAATCAGAACTTTCACTGTTCCGTCCGGCAGTTTCAGCATCTGCAAAACCGTTCCGACCGTCCCGACGTGATAGACGTCGTTTTCGGTCGGATCTTCAATCGCGGCCTCTTTCTGCGTCAGCAAAATGATGTTCTGATCCTGATCAACGACCTCCTGCAGCGCCCGAATGGATTTTTCGCGCCCGACAAACAGAGGAACAATCATTTTCGGATAGACCACGATGTCGCGAAGCGGAAGCACGGGATAAATATTCTTTTTTGCCATTTTATCTTAATCCTCACATATTTCCTGTTATCCTTTTATATAGGAAAACTTTTTGTGAACTACAATAGACACACCCACATATTTAAGACTTTTGTGGCATATTTCGAACGGCTCGGCAACGGTTAAACGCTTTAATCCACAACGATATGAGAAACTGCTGATAAACGGCGCCAATATTGTGGGGAATTTATAATCTTGTATTTAAAATTAAAAACTTTGCTATATGATAGAGACAATTATAAGTCTCACCAAATAAATATGCTTGGAGAAAATTTTTAATGGCTGCTTTAAAAAAACAAAGTTTATCCGGAGATGAAATTACCGTTGACATCTCGGTAACGCTCGGTACTGCCGATCTCCGGGTGCAGCAACTGCTGAAGCTCGGCCGCGGCGCCGTTGTCGAACTGGACCGCAACGTCAACGACTATGTTGACATTTACGCCAACAACATCCTTATCGGCCACGGCGAAGTCGTCATTACCGAAAATGAAACCATAGGCATTTCCGTCACCGATATTGTCAAAAAATCAAAAAGATAAATTCATGCCTTTACGCAAAAGATGTAAAAAGTTTTTCAAATCTCTGCTGCAGTCGCGGCTCGTACTGGCTGCCATCAGCACGCTGATTTACTGGTATGCCCGCCTGGTCGGACGAACCACCGAATGGCAGACGCAGGGCGTTGACGAACTCTACCGCGTTTGGGAAAAAGAAGGCAGTTTCATCTTCATCGGCTGGCACGGGCGCGCTATGATGCTTCCCTATTTTTGGAACCGCTCCCACCCGCTGAATGCCTTGGTTTCCCTTCACCATGACGGCCGTATGATTGCCGGCCTGCTTGAAAAATTCGGCATGGGAACCATCGGCGGCTCCAGCACCGAAAACGGCAAAAACGCGGCGCTTGAACTGATGCGCTCGCTGCAAAAAGGCGAAGCCATCGCCATCATTCCCGACGGCCCTAAAGGCCCGAGCATGACACTGAGCCGTTCCGCCGTCTATTTTGCGCAAAAATCGGGAAAACCGATTATCGGTGCCACATACAGTATTGCCGGCTCCAAAATCGTCGAAAAGAGCTGGGACAAGATGATGCTTCCCAAACCTTTCTCCCGCGGTTGCTATTATGCCACCGAGGCTTTCTATATTCCCGCCGACGCAGACGAAACCAGGCTTGAAGAATATCGCCGGACAATCGAAAACCGCCTGAATCAGCTCACCTGGGAAGCTGACAAAGCCATGGGCATCAAACACATCGAAAAAGGAACCGTTGCCCGCAAACGCTACCCTGCCCCCGCTCCGAAATCAGAAAAGGCTTAAAGATGTTTATCCGGATTTACAATACCCTAATCAGCATACTCTATCCCCTGGTCATCAAACGCTATATCAAAAAACGCCAGGAGCGCGGCAAAGAAGACGTCAAACGTTTCAACGAACGCATCGGCCGTTCCCTGCTCAAACGCCCGGAAGGACGTTTTATCTGGTTTCACGGGGCATCGGTCGGTGAATCTCTCTCCATGCTGCCGCTGATTAACAAACTGCTGGAAGCTTATCCCGACATGCACATCATGGTAACCACCGGCACTACCACCTCCGCCGAACTGATGAGCAAACGCCTGCCCGAGCGGGCTTTTCACCAATATCTGCCGATAGACAACCCCTTCTTTACCACGCGCTTCGTCCGCCACTGGCACCCAGATTTGGTTCTGTGGTTTGAATCGGAATTCTGGCCCGCCATGCTTTCCTCCATTAAACGCAGAAACATCCCCTTGATTCTGGTCAACGGCCGCATTTCCAACAAATCATTCAAACGTTGGCAGCAGTTTGACTTCATCAGCAAAGAACTGCTTTCCTGTTTCACTTTCTGCCTCGGCCAGTCGGAAGAAGACGCCTATCGCCTGCGGGTTCTCGGAGCCAAAGATTCGATGTGTCTCGGCAATATCAAATTCGCCGGCCTGCCCATTCCCATTGACGCCAAAAAGAAAGCCGAAATCGTCGGCCAGATAGGCAAACGTCCGGTCTGGTGCGTCAGTTCCACCCATGAAGACGAAGAATTTAAAATCGGGCGTTTTCTAAAAAAACTGGGCCAGACCGTTCCTGGCCTGCTGACTATCATCGCCCCGCGCCACCCTAACCGCGGCGCCGACATCAAACAAAAACTGGAAGAAAGCTACGGCTTAAAGGTCTCCCTGCGTTCCGCCGGTGAAAAAATCACGCCGGAAACCGAAGTTTACGTGGCGGATACCATCGGCGAAACCGGCCTGTGGTACGACCTGTGTCCGCTGGTTTTTGTCGGCGGTTCGCTGATTCCTCACGGCGGCCAAAACTTTATGGAGCCGTCCCGCATGCGTGATGCCGCCATTGTGGGCCCCCATATGCATAACTTCACCGAAGCGATGAACCGTGCCAAAAAAGCCGATGCGGTTATTCAGGTAAACGATGTTCTCGAATTGGAAGAAACCGTCACTTCGCTGCTCACCAACAGAGAACTGCTGGAAGCCAAACGCAGCCTGGCTTACAACTGGGCCAACAGCGAGGCCAAAGTGCTTGACGGCATTCTGGAAAAAGTCAAAGGATACATCGAATAATGAAAACTCCCGGCTACTGGTCTGATCTTAACCCGCTGTCCCTTTTGCTCTCTCCGCTGGGCCTGCTTTATAACTTGGGCACCCGTCTGAACATAAGCCTGCACAAGCCCCAAAAGGCTGCCGTTCCCGTCGTCTGTATCGGCAATCTGACCGCCGGGGGAACCGGAAAAACGCCGACGGCCGTTTCCATTGCCAAACTCATGCAACAGGCAAAACGCAAACCATTTTTTGTTTCCCGCGGTTATGGCGGCAACTTGCATAACGTTTTGGTCGACCCTCAGCACCATACACCGCAGCAGGTCGGCGACGAACCGCTGCTGCTGGCCCGACAGGCACCGACGGTTGTCAATCCTGACCGTTTTGCCGCAGCACAAACGGCTGCGGCCGCCGGAGCGGAAATGGTCATTATGGATGACGGTTTTCAAAATCCCGGCCTGCATAAGGATTTGTCATTTCTTGTTTTTGACGGCGGTTTCGGTTACGGCAATGGTCTGTGCATTCCGGCCGGGCCCTTGCGGGAAAGCCTGCCTGCCGGAATGAAAAGAGCCGATGCCGTCCTGATAATCGGTGAAGACAGGCATCGCCTTGCCGAACAGATTGCCCTTCCCGTTTTCCGCGGCCAGATAGTCCCGGTCAGGCCGAACTTTTCCGAGCGCAGAGTCATTGCTTTTGCAGGCATCGGACGGCCGGAGAAGTTTTATCAGTCGTTGCGTGAACTGAACTTTGAACTGGTCGAAACCGTCAATTTTCCCGATCACCATTTTTACACCGATACCGAACTTGACCAATTAATCGACAAGGCGGAGAAAAATTCCTGCACCTTAATCACAACGGCTAAAGATCTGGTAAAAATTCCGTCCCGACGCCGCAGTTTTTTCAAGGTTTTGGAAATAGAAGTCCGCTGGGAAGACGAAGACGCTTTGGCCGGTTTTATTCTGCACCGTCTGCCCTGAAAACGCTGTCCTGATATTTCACTGCCGCATGTGAACCGTCGCAAAACGGCTTATTGCGGGAATGCCCGCAGCGGCATAGCGTCTGACGGTTGCGTCGTTCATAAAGTTTTCCGCTCTCGCTTTCAACCTGTATGCCGCCTTTCACCCACAACGGCCCGCTGCATCCTATTGCCGGATCTTCCAAAACGCCTATTTTCGGCTGTAATTCCGGTTCAATCGGCTTACCCGTACGATTGTCAAACATTATCAAACGACCGGACGGACAGTTGCATGCCTCCTTAACGGCCTGCTTGTCTGCTGCCGGCGTTCCTTCCTGCACCAGGTTCCAAATCCGGCCTTTGGCATCGCAGAAACGGGCATAAGCACAATAATCCTGATTATCTGCCAAAGTCAGATTCGGCCCCTCTATAGCCTCGGCACCGTTCAATATCGGCTCAAAAGAAGCTGTTTCCTCTCCGTCCCAATCCGCCTTTTCGTGACTGCCGTCACAAAAAGGCGCATGCCCCGAACGCCCGCAGCGGCAAAGATGCAACGGATTTTCATCGGCAGTAAACTTCTGTCCCGGAACATATTCTTCCGAAGCCCCCGCCTCGTCAGGCTTAATTGCATACAGCCTGATGTCTTGAACATTACTGACTTCATAAGGTCCGTTCGCAGTCACTTTTATCTTGGCATAAGATCTATCCATAGGTCACTCCGTCAATCTTCAGACACCAAATGCCTTCGGCAATTTTCTTCACGCAAAGATGGAGTCAGCCGTATAGTCGCCGAAAGCAAAACTGCTGCCGTCAATAAAACGCTGCCCCCTGTCAAGCGAAGCAATTTTCTTCATATCCTCATCGTCGAGCTCAACGGCCGAAGCGGCAAAGTTTTCTTTCAGGCGCATTTCATGAACCGTCTTGGGAATAACCGAAACGCCGCGAGCCAGCTGCCAAGCCAACAGCACCTGCGCCGACGTGCAGTTCAAACGTCCGGCAATTTCCATAATAATCTCATTGCGGAACAAATCGGTCTCATCTCCGTCATGCTGCGAGCCCAGCGGCGAATAAGCCGTAACCGCAATCATATTCTTCCGGCAGAATTCAATTAAATCGTTTTGCTGCAACAGCGGATGACTCTCAACCTGATTGACCGCCGGCGTTATTTCCGCTTTTTCAATCAGCTCGCCCAAACGTTTTGCTCCGAAATTGGAAACTCCGGCAGTGCGGATCAGTCCCTGCTGCTGCGCCTTTTCAATCTCCGCCCAGGTCAAGTCAAGCGGCATATCTTTTAACGAAACCATATCTTCGGCACGATGCGGCATCGGTACTCCTTTTTTCTGCGCCACCGGCCAATGAATCATATACAAATCAAGATAATCCTGCTGCAAATCGGCCAACGTCTGTTTCAAAGCAGGCAAAACATCTTCCGGCGCATGCATATCGTTCCATAATTTAGAAGCAATGAACAGTTCTTCCCGCTTTATGTCTCCTTCGGCAACCGCATCATGCAGTGCCTGTCCGATTTCCTTTTCATTGCCGTAAATCGGCGCACAGTCAATATGCCGGTAACCAAGCTTTATTGCCCAGCGAACGGTCTGATACACCTCTCCCGGACCTGAACGCCAGGTTCCCAAACCAATCATCGGCATATCATAATCCGTGTTTAACTTAACGCTTTTCATTCTTCTCTCCCTAACAAAAAATATCTACCTTTTCTATATAATCGCAAAGCCATAAGGTTAAAGATTATCCCCTGCAAAAATTCTGCACTGGAAATTTTTTCGCCTCTTCTCTAAAATCTGACCAGACAAATCAACCTGAAAGAGAAAAAACAATGACGGTCAATATTGAAAAATTCCCGGTTTACTACACCAAACTTCCCCACTATAAAGACGTTGCCTGCAATCTGACTTATGCCACGCCCGACGCAGCCTGCTTTGACATCTGCGCCGCTTTGGAACAGCCGGTAACCCTTCATCCCGGTGAACGCATCAAATGCCCCACCGGCATAAAAATTGCCCCGGAAAATCCGTTCTGGTGCCGCATTAACGGCCGCAGCGGCCTGGCCGCCAATCATGGCATTATCCCCGTCGGCGGCATTATCGACACTGATTACCGCGGCGAGATTATGGTCATTCTGCTGAACACCAATCCGGCCGGCAAAGAAAGCTATACCATTCACCCCGGCGATAAAATTGCCCAGGGAGAATTCCCGTTTCCCTATAAAGCGGATTTCAAAGAAATCAGCAACGAAGAATTCGATAAACTGACCACCTCCCGCGGAGAAAACGGTTTCGGTTCTTCCGGCAAATAGACTTTACGGTAGCAAACAGTAAAAAAGCTACGAAAAATTTCGTAGCTTTTTTTCACTAACTGTATGGAATGCAGCCTCCGGTTCCCGAACAATCTCTGGGAGCCTGCGCATCGCGGCCGCAGCACATCTGCCCTGAAGGATAAATACTTATATTCCTCATAATTTCTCTTCTCAAAAACAAATATTCAGGACTCAAATCACGGAAAAATAACAAATTCTGCTTGCATTAATATTATAATAGATACTTATCTATTTCTTACAGTTCTTCTGTTAATATACCCATAACCAAGATGATGAGTATCTCCAATATCAAATACACTATTTAATTTTTTGATATCGGCAGGAAAGTCTAATATAAACTTTTCACTATTAATTGCTTTTTGCATAAATTGCTCTTTAGTCATACCTGTATTCATAACACGCGGTCTTCCTGTTTTTTTCGTATTTAAAGGATCATATATAAACATACTATCTTTGTCATGAACTGCCAAAAAATGATGAGCTTCATACAGAATACCACCAGAAGTTTCCTGAAATAAATGAGCATCACATAAATAACTATCAATACCATGGCTTTCCAAATATGACTGAGCTAAAATAGAAAACTCAGAACACATAGCCAGTCCCTTATCAATTAAACTTGATAATTTTATCGGCTTGACTGTTTCTGTACCTAGTCTCTCCGATATCGTTTTTTGCAAAACAGCTTGACGTTCTAAGGCTTTATCTTCTACTTCACAATTTTTAAAACGATGCAGATTAGCATCTAAAACTTGAATATGAAGAAAGGTTTCTGAAGAAATACCCAGTTCTTCAGCCTCTTGTTTACACATCCGATAAGAACCGCTTCCCCAAGACATATTTGGTGATTTTTTTTGTATGTTTACAATAGATTCACAAGAAGCAAAAAAATTTTTATATGATGAAACATCCGCTAGTATAGGCTTCTCTCCTGTTTCTACCAAATCACCATCTCGCAAACTATGATACATTATAAAATTATCATGAGTACTAACAATTTCCATCCAACCTCCTTCATCAAAACATAATAATTATTATAACATGTAACCAATACCAAAACAACTAATAACTATACATAAATAAACATAGTCTGATTCTAAATTTTCATACACAACTAAACGAACAAAAAACATATTTTTAATATCAACACAGCCTAAGCCCAAGCACAAAAAAAATCCCCGTTTCCGGGGATTTTTCATTCAAACCGGCCGCACAGCGGTTTAAGCCGATTTACTTTCTTTTGAAACCACATATTCCGGCTCGGCACCGTCATTAATAACATTCTCATTAATGACAATTTCGCTGACGTTTTTCTTATCCGGAATATCATACATAATCTGCAACAGATTTTCTTCCATAATCGCCCGCAAACCGCGCGCACCGGTTTTACGCTCAATCGCTTTTTTGGCTATTGCTTTCAAAGCTTCCTCGGTAATCGTCAGTTTAACACCTTCCATATCAAACAAAGCTTCATACTGCTTAACCAAAGCATTCTTCGGCTCGGTCAAAACCCGAACCAAAGCCTCTTCATTCAGGTCATCTAATGTGGCAATAATCGGCAAACGGCCGATAAATTCCGGAATCAGACCGTATTTAAGCAAATCTTCCGGCTGCACGTCTTTTAAAATCTCGCCGATACCTTTGTCTTCCGGACTGCTGACTTTGGCACCGAAACCGATAGAGGTTTCATTGCCGCGGCGATTGACAATCTTCTCCAATCCGGCAAAAGCCCCGCCGCAGATAAACAGAATATTGGTCGTATCAACATGCAAAAATTCCTGTTGCGGATGTTTGCGGCCGCCCTGCGGCGGAACATTGGCAACCGTTCCTTCGATAATCTTCAGCAATGCCTGCTGAACGCCCTCGCCCGAAACATCGCGGGTAATCGACGGCCCGTCGGTTTTACGGGTAATCTTATCAATTTCATCAATATAAACGATGCCGCGCTGCGCTTTTTCAATATCATAATTCGCAGCCTGCACCAGTTTCAAGATAATATTTTCGACGTCTTCGCCGACATAGCCGGCTTCGGTCAGCGTCGTCGCGTCCGAAATGGCAAACGGCACATCCAGAATTTTAGCCAGCGTCTGCGCCAACAGGGTTTTACCGCTGCCGGTCGAACCGATTAAAATGACGTTTGATTTGGAGATTTCCACATCTTTGTTGGTTTTCTGTGAGTTCAAACGTTTATAATGGTTATAAACCGCCACCGACAAAACTTTTTTCGCCTCATCCTGACCGATAACATACTGATCAAGAAATTCTTTAATTTTGGACGGGGTCGGCAGTTTTTCCGGTGAAATTCCGGCTTCTGCCTTGCGTTCTTCTTCCAGTTCGTCCGCCACAATGTTAATGCATACTTCAATGCACTCATCGCAAATATAAACGCCGCGGCCGGCAACTAATTTTTTGACTTCCGCCTGACTCTTTCCGCAGAAAGAACAATGCAGCATTTCACCGTTGTTTTCTTTATCGTCACTCATTGCTTTATCCTATTTGTTCATCTCATTGCGGGAGGTTACAATCTGGTCAATCAAACCGAACTTCAATGCTTCCTGCGGGGTCATAAAATTATCGCGGTCCATCGCTTTTTCAATCACCGACAGCTTCTGCCCGGTATTTTCGGCATAAATCTGATTCAAACGTTTCCGCATATCCAAAATCAGTTTGGCCTGAATTTCGATATCCGCCGCCTGCCCCTTGGCTCCGCCGGAGGGCTGGTGAATCATAATCTGCGAATTAGGCAGCGAGAAACGCTTGCCTTTGGTTCCGCCGGCCAGCAGGAATGACCCCATTGAACAGGCCTGACCGATGCAGATTGTCGCCACGTCACAGCTGATATATTTCATCGTATCATACATCGCCATGCCGGAAGTAATAACCCCTCCCGGAGAATTGATATACAAAGAAATGTCTTTCTTCGGATTTTCCGATTCCAAAAACAACAGCTGCGCACAAACCAGAGAAGAAACTTCATCATTAACTTCACCGGTCAGAAAAATAATTCTCTCCTTCAGCAGACGGGAAAAAATATCAAAAGAACGCTCCCCCTTAGAGGTTTGCTCGATAACCATCGGCACCAAAGTGCTGTTATATATTTCTAAAGGACTTCTCTCAGTCATTACAGCTTCCTTATTTCAAAAACATTTCAAACTTATACAAGACTACACCAATATAATCAATAAATTATTAATAACCGCCGCGATTACCCGTTTATCTGATAAAATCACCGGATTTAAACAAAAGCCTCCGACGAAACGGAGGCTTTTGCATTGCATCAACAGATTATTAAGCTGATTTCTTGGCAGACTTTTTCGCCGTTGTTTTCTTTCCGGCTTTTTTGTCTTCGTCAAAAGAATACAACTCTTCAATACTGACGATTTTTTCGCTGACATTGGATTTGCCGATAACATAATCAACAATCTTTTCTTCAAAAACTGGAGCTTTTAAAGCTTCAATTGCCTGCTTGTTTTTCAGATAATAATCAAAGACAGCTTTTTCCTGTCCCGGATACTTCTTCGCCTCATTCATGATAGCCTTGTTAATATCATCTGGCGTAATGGTAACTTTGGCGTCCTTTCCGATTTCGGAAAGCAACAGGCCGAGTTTAACCCGGCGGACGGCAATATCTTTATACTCAGCCAGCAGTTCTTCTTCTGACTTGTTCTTTTCGCTTTCGTCCAGCTGATTATATTTCTTCGCCTGTTCATACTGATCAACGATGCTCTTATATTCGGCATCGACCAACCCGGCCGGAACGTCAAACTTATATTCATTGTCCAGATTATCCAGCAACTGACGTTTCAGTTTCATCTTTGAAGCGGCTTCATAATCGCCCTTAATACGTTCGGCAATGGCCGCTTTCAGCTTATCCAGGCTTTCTTCGCCCAAAGATTTGGCAAATTCATCATTGATTTCAACTTCTTTGGCTGCACGCAGTTCTTTGATTTCAACCGCAAAGACCGAAGCTTTTCCGGCCAAATCCTTGGCATGGTAATTTTCCGGGAAAGTAACATTGACATCAACTTTATCACCGGCTTTTTTGCCGATAAGCTGATCTTCGAAACCCGGTATAAAGGAATTGGACCCCAGTTCCAAAGGATAATTACTGCCTTTGCCTCCCTGGAATTCAACTCCGTCAATCGAACCCGTGAAATCGATCACAACGGTGTCGCCCTTGGCTGCGGCGCGATCTTCTTCAACCTTAACGGTTTCGCGGCGGCTCTGAGCGATATAGTTCAAAGCTTTCTCAACTTCCTCGGCCGGAACTTCAGCCATCAGTTTTTCCAGTTTAATCGCCGACAAATCGCCGATTTTGATTTCCGGCATCAGTTCAACCGTCAGTGTGAATTCAATATCTTTGCCGTCTTCAAATTTGGTAACTTTGATATTCGGCATCATAACCGGATTTAACTTGTTGCTTTTGATAACTTCCTCAGTCGCGTTGCGAACGGTTTCATCCAAAACTTCGCCCAAAACCGAAGCGCGGTATTTCTGCTTCAGCATTTCTTTCGGAGCCTTGCCCGGACGGAAGCCCGGAATTTTGGTTGTTTTCGCAATCTGGTTGATTTTGGCATCAACTTCTTTTTCAAAATCAGCCGCCGGAATAACGACGGTGTATTCTTTCTTCAAACTTTCGGATTTTAACTCAGTAGCTTTCATAAATATTCTCTTTTTATTGTTGATTGAAACCGTTACAGTATCAGAACGTAAATGGTGCGGACGAAGAGACTCGAACTCTTAAGCCTCGCGGCACCAGAACCTAAATCTGGCGTGTCTACCAATTTCACCACGCCCGCGCTGACACTTATAGTTGCTTGCATACTACATAAAAAATTTTTTAAATCAAGCAAAATTCACAACGCCAACAAAATTATTGTATTCTTTGAATATATTTAATAATATGCTTGGCAAGAGAAGTTTCCGGGCCGAGACAAAGGCTGCCAGGAGCATGACGTTATGATGGGGAGTAAACTTGTGCAGATAACCAGAATTCTTGTTTCCGCGGCTCTGTCCGCCGGCTTTTTGAGCTCCTGTTCCTACATTGAAAAGAACACCAGCCCGGAAACGTACAACACGCTGACTTTCGGCGACGAAGGAGCCAAAGAGGCAGCCAAAGCCACCCTTGCCTACTCCCAGGGAAACTTTACCGAAGCGGACGAACATGTCCAAATGTCCCTGCGCCAAAACCCCAAAAATGCTCAGGCTCTGATGGTCGGCGCCCTTAATGCCGAAAAATTAGGGCTGCCTAACCGTGCCCGCCAGTATTACGAAGAGATTATTCTCTCCGCCGGCGACCAGACCACCGTTCTCGGCAGCGAAGACATGCAGCCCCGCAAGATGACCGAAGTTGCCCAGAAACGCCTGCGTCTGATAAACATCAACCAAAGCAAACTGATTATTGAAGACGACAGCGGCGTCAAAGTTTTCAGCATCAGCGAAGAAGCAGCTGCCAAACAGGGACGCTCTGCCCTGGAAGAAGCTTTGTTTATCCGTGAACAGAAAAACGCCGCCAACAATAAAGCCGTTTCCGAAGCTGACGTTAAAGCCGTGGAAGTTCTGTTTACGCCGCAGGAGCAAAATATCATTTCCCGCTTTCTGATTATGAAAGAACTGGCCGAAAACGATATGATTACCAAAGAGGAGTTTTTGAAAGCGCGCCAGTCCAATATCGGCGGCCTGCTGCCGCTGACTAACGCACCGGCCGGCTTCACCGTTGACAAACCGGTTCCCTCGCCCGATATGATTATTGAACGGATTAACGCGCTCAAAACCGCAACCGAAGACCGTGCCATTACGCCGCGCGAATTCTCGGCCGAACGCAATTTGATTATCGAAGCCATTTTGCCTCCCTCTCCGCGCCAGCGGCTGAAACCTCAGGCTCCGGCCAAAGACCTTCTCTCAGCGGCCAAAAACCTCCGCAAATTGGAAGTCATTTACGATTTGGGATTGGTAACCTCTAAAGAAAAAGCCAAGGAACAGGCTGCCATTGAGCGCAATTTGGGCATCAACGTCCCCGCTAAACCGGCTGCGCCCCAAGCCACCACAACCAAGATTGTCAAAGACATTGAAATCATTCCGGCAGAGTCGTTGGAAGCCAACGGAGCCGCTCCGGTAAACACGGCTCCCGCCATGCCCGAAATTACTCCGGCCCGCACCCCGACGGTTGAACCCCGTCCGCTGCTGCCGGATGTTTCCAGCCCGTTTAACGGCTGAGCCGCATATCCGAATAAATACAGGGCGGGAACTTCCTGCCCTTTGTTTTTATATAAATCTTGCAATTTAGATCTATTTCGGATAAATAACTGCTTAAATTGATATTTTAAGAAACAGAGTAAACAAATGCCTGAGAATAAAGTAAATCCCCGCAAAACTTTTGCGATTATTTCACACCCGGACGCCGGTAAAACCACGTTAACCGAAAAGCTGCTGCTTTTCGGCGGTGCCATTCAGCAGGCCGGAGCCGTCAAAGCCCGCGGTGAAAATCGCCGCGCCCATTCCGACTGGATGAAAGTTGAACAGGAACGCGGCATTTCCGTCGCCTCCTCCGTCATGACCTTCGATTACCGCGACATTACCTTTAACCTGTTGGACACACCGGGCCACGAAGACTTTTCCGAAGATACCTACCGCGTGCTGACCGCCGTAGATTCCGCCATTATGGTGCTGGATTCGGCCAAAGGTATCGAAACCCAAACGAAAAAGCTGTTTGAAGTTTGCCGCCTGCGCAACGTGCCGATTTTAACTTTCATCAACAAACTCGACCGCGAAGGGCTGGATCCGTTCCTGCTTCTGGACGATATTGAAAAAACGCTGGCCATGGACTGCACGCCTGCCAGCTGGCCGATTGGCATGGGAAAAGACTTCCTCGGCTGTTACGACCTGATTAACGACCAACTGATTTTAATGAACAAAACCGGTGACAAATCAACCATTAATGCGACCATTGAAACATGCAAAGGGTTGGACGATCCCAAACTTGACAATCTGTTGCCGGCCCATGCCGTCGCCAAATTGCGCGAGGACGTTACCATGGTTCGCGAACTATGCCCGGCATTCGACCTGGAGCTCTATCTTGCCGGTGCAATGACCCCGGTCTTTTTCGGCAGTGCTATCAATAACTTCGGCGTCAAGGAAGTGCTGGAAGGCCTGCACCGGATGGCTCCGTCTCCGCGGCCGCAGCCTGCCGCCGAACGAACCGTTCAGCCTCAGGAAAACAAGGTTACCGGCTTCGTCTTCAAAATCCAAGCCAACATGGATCCGAAACACCGCGACCGCATTGCCTTTATGCGCATTTGTTCCGGACACTTCAAACGCGGCATGACCCTCACCCAGGTTCGTACCGGCAAAGGGCTGAAAGTACCTACTCCCGTCATGTTCTTAGCCCAAGAACGCGAACTGGCGGAAGACGCTTATGCCGGGGACATTATCGGCATTCCCAACCACGGTCAGCTCCGCATCGGCGACACCCTGACCGAAGGGGAGAAAATCCACTTCACCGGTATTCCTTCCTTTGCCCCGGAACTGCTCAAAAGCGTCCGGGCGCTTGACCCGCTCAAATCCAAACACCTCGGCGCGGCACTTCAGCAAATCGCCGAAGAAGGCGGCGCCAGTATTTTCAAACCGGTCATCGGTTCGGAATATATCGTCGGCGTTGTCGGCACCCTGCAGTTTGAAGTTATGGCTGACCGTATCCGCACCGAATTCAACATTCCTGTCATGTTTGAGCCGACATCTTACTACACGGCCCGCTGGGTAACCTGCGAAGATAAAAACGAACTCAAGAAGTTTCTTGATGCCAACCAGTCCTGCGTTGCCGAGGACCACGACGGCGCTCTGGTCTTTCTGGCTCGCAACGCCTGGCACCTGGGCAAAATCAAAGAAGACTTCCCCCGACTGGTTCTGAGCACGACCCGCGAACAAACTTTTTAATAATCGGATACAAAAACCCCGCCCTTAAACGGACGGGGTTTTATTTACAAAGTTAGTCCTGAAAGCCGCTTTCAAGCTGTCGGATAAAATCATCGTACTCCTCGGCCGAAAGACGATTGACCACATGCATAACTGTTGCATGACATTCCTCGTCTCCCAGCCAGCTTTCAGCCAAAACATCTGCACCGACCAATGTCAGTTTCGGTTTTTCGTCAGACATTTCAATCCTGACCACCGGATGCAGTGTCCTGCTGCCCAACTCAACAACCGGAAGGCAGCCCAACAGTCCGGCTTCAAACTGATTGGCTATGCGATATTCTTTGCGGTTGTTCTTCCACAACAGAGCTTCACGATAAAGTTCCCGATTCTTTTCCCGGCACTGTTGCTGCTCCTTCATCACATTCTTAAGTTTTGCACGTCCGCGCAGAACCAAAACCGTTGCGGCGGCAGCCCATACGAAAAGGAAAATAACCAGATATTCCATCACTCTTTGATTTTTAATTGCTTTTGGTATTCTTCAACGCTCATCTCATGATTATGCACCCAATTTTCCGAATAACCGTCTTTTTCGTCATTATCAATGGCTTTAACAAAAACAGACGCACCGGAAAGTGCAAAAATCCAATTGCCATACAAACGGCGAACCATAAACTTCGGACGAAGCTCCATCAGTTCACGATGAATAATCGGATAAGGCAGCTTAAAACGGGCAACATCCTCATCACTCGCGGGCACAAATTCTTCGCCTTTGCGGCTCCACAGAAAAATTTCTTTCTGCTGCGCGTCAATCTCCGCCTGCAGCCTTTCATTCTCAGCCGCGGCAGCCAGATAAAGCGAACGATTCTTAAACAGCTTAAACGCCAGATAAACCACCAGCAAAACAAACAGCGGCAAGACATAAAAAATAATACGTTCCATAATTTAATTTTTTAAAGATTTATAATAATGAATTTTGGCTTTCAACTTACCAACAATATTGACAAAAAGCAAGACAAAAAGAGCTAATTATTCCACAATCTCCGGCCGATAGCTCCGCGAACCGTTTTCACCGTCACGTTTTTGCCGTCTATATAGAAATTACTTCCCAAAGCCGACGACAAATCATAATCCTTGCCGTCAATTTCCAAACCGCCGTATTTAATAATCCTGATCCGTTTTTTATACAGGCAGCTGCGTTCATCACAAGCCATGTCAATCCAGGTTCTGTCCGTTTTCCGCCCGTCGTAAATTGCCTTCAGTTTTCGGCTCTCTTTAGCCGTCAGCTTTCGCGCCGCAGTCTTCTCCAACCAGACTTTCTTCAAATAATTATTACCCCTGGTCGGCAAAATAACCATTTTGCCGCTTTCATCCCGAACCGCAAAAACCTCTCCGTCGGCATCGGCCATCACATCCGGCACCTTAACCGTCCAAATACTCATTAATCCCGCCGCAATCAAAACAAAACCCCAGCCGCGCCATTTTCGCTGCCAGATACAAACCCACAAAGCGCCGTAAACAATCAGCAGAAGCCCCCATAACGGCATTGACATCACCTGATAAGCCGCCTCCGGAAGCCCTGCAACATAAGACGTTATCCGATTAACCAGGTCAATTCCCGCTCCGACCAGTTTCAACGGCCAATAATCCAGCCCTAATGGCATCAGCAACAGCGCCGCCAGCACAAAAGGCATAATCACAAAACCGATAATCGGCCCGGCCAGCAGGTTTGTCAGCGTCGTAAACACGGCAATGCGGTTAAAATGATAAATCGCAAAAGGCAGCGTAGCCAGACTGGCCACCAAATCCGAAACCATAATACCGATAAAATAAGCCCATAAAATCCGCATAACCCGCCCCGGCAGCGTAATGTCCCGTCCGTTGCTTCCGGTCAGAAAGCGATGCAAACTCCCCGCATAACGTTCATAAAAAGCAATCAAAGCCGCCACTGCGGCAAAAGACATCTGAAAGCTGGCACCGATTAAAGCCTGCGGCGAAACAATCAAAACAATCAGTGCCGCCCAGCCCAGCATTCGCATCGAAATCGCCTGCCTTGCAAACAAGACCCCGAGCAGCACGATAAAAGTCATAATGAAAGCTCTCTGGCTGGGAATTTCCGCCCCGGATATCTGCAAATAAACAAAGCTCATCAAAATGGCAAAAAGCGCCGCCGTTTTTTTGGCATCATAACGCAGCGACCAGGCCGGAACCAAGGCCATTGCCAACCGCACCAGAAAAAACATCATTCCGGCCACCATACTCATATGCAGCCCGGAAATCGACAGAAAATGCGCCAGTCCCGAATCCCGATAATTTTCGGTTATTTTCCGGGAAATGCCGCCCCGTTCGCCGGCAACGATTGCCGCCGCAATTCCCGCTTCATCACGAGGCAGAACCCGGTTAATCCGGTTGACAATTCTTTGCCGCAGCCCGGACACGCCTTCCGCCCATAACAGTCCCGCTCCCGGTTTTTGTTCACAAACCGCAGGCAAAACCCGGCTTGAAATAAAACCGCCGCCGGTCAACCCTTCAAAATAAGCTTTGCGGTCCAGCTGATAAGCACCGACCGCCACCGCATGAATATGCGGACGCACCGTTGCAATCATTTCCACGCAATCACCGACCCCGGCCCGTGAAGACTTTGAGGTCAGCGTCAGTTTATAACGCCCGGCAACCGAATTCCCGTCATAGTCTTTCATATTTTCCAGAACCAGACGCTGATTGCCGCGATAATTGGTGTCTGCAGCGACGACACGCCCTTGCAGATAAAGTTTATCCTCGTTTTTGACCTGAGGCGTTTCACTGAGATAAATCGCTTTAAGCTGAATATTGGTAAAACCGGCCAGCATAACACCCCAACCGGCCAACAGCCATAACAGCTTCGCCTGATGCCGCGCCAGCCAAACCGCCAGCAAAGTCAGCTCAATCACTGCCAGCGTCAGCCACATCGACGGTTCCTGCGGCAAAGCAAAATAAATTCCTATGCCGGTGGCAAACAACACCGGCAGCCACAGCACCCACCGCTCCCGTTCGGCTTCCAGATTTCGGGTTATATAATACCGCCAGACATGCAGCATAAGCGTCTCCTCCGGCATTTAATTTAATGCCGGCTAAATTTAAAAGCAAAAAAAAAAAGTTGTTAAACCCTATATTGTTTAACAACTTTTTCTAATGTATCCAGTTAAGGAAATCACTATACCGAAACAGCTTCTCGAGCTATTTTGTTATCCTTCGGTGTCTCCCGATACCGGCAAAACGATTCTTTCATCAACTTCGCCGATTACTTTTTCATCTTTTTTCATAACTGATAAAGATTTGAAATTAATACTCGTGTTAACTAACTCCGGATTCTCCCGCCGGAAAATCAAATACAAATCTCATTGACAATAATATCCTCGTCTTTACGGTTGAGAACATAACTTGCATTATTGATATTGACACGCATTCCGTCTTCAATTGAAGAAACAAAATGCAGCGAAATCAGACAATCGCCGATTGAAAGCGATGACACCTTGTCAATCCGCCCGTCTAACTTAACCAGCCAATAATTTTTCCCTTTAAGGTAAACAAAAGCCAAATCGCGCTTTTCCTCCGGACTGTCATGGTCAATAATCAGTCCGACTGCCATGTTTTTCAACTCAACCTGAACGGTTTTCTTATCTTCAGCCGAAAAAAACTTTTCCAAAACGGAAACGGCTCTCGATAAACTTGCTTTACTTGTATTCATCTTTAAATGTTATTTAGTTAAACATAAAACATATAAAATAATTCAAAATTGCCTTAACTATAAACAATTTTGTCCAAATGTCAATGAGACTGTTGGTGTTTTGAAACTGAATCTATCTTAAACTTGATAAAGCATTATGCGGCGCTGTTAATCTTTTTCGCCGCGTAAAACAAGTACATTAAGAACAAAAATTAATCGGCACGAAAAGGCTTTTGCAAGTTTATGACACGTTCAGTCGCCTTTATCGCCGCCTTAACCTGATCCGATGAAACGGCATGCGTCGTCTTGCCGTTGTCCCATTTGATAACGGCCTCGACCAAAGCATTGGTACGTCCGCCGGGCGGAATGGAAATTTCAAAATCCGTCAGCTTGGGAATGGTCAGCCCCATTTTCGGCGCCAGCTTGTGCAGGGCATTCATAAAAGCGTCATAACCGCCGCTGCCTTGCGCCGTGTCTTCATAAATTTTTCCGTTGTATTCAACCTGAATATTGGCACAGGGTTTCATCCGCATGGTGGTGGTCACCACACAGTTCAACACCCGAAATGTTTTATAGCGCTGACCGCCCAGCATATCCGCCACCAAAAAAGGCAGATCGTCAACCGTAACGCTTTTCTTCAAATCACCAAGCTCGACAATTTTCTGCAGCAGCTTTTCTTTCTGCTCATCATTCAGATTAATCCGCAGTTTCTGCAGGTTGATTTCCAAACTGGCCTTGCCGGACAGCTTGCCCAGCGCATAATCGCGGTTACGGTCAAAACGGTCAGGAGTCAGCCGGCTGACATAAAGGTTGCCCTTTTTGTCACCGTCGGCATGAATTCCCGCCGTCTGCGTAAATACGTCATTGCCCAGCACAGGCATATTGGCGGCGATTCGTTTGCCGCTGAACGTCTCAACCAGCATGCTGATGTCTTTCAGCTTCTTTTCTTTCACTTTTGTCGTCAAACCGGTATGGTCATGAATATTGGTCACAATCTGAGCCAAATCGACATTGCCCGTACGTTCGCCCAAACCGTTCACCGTCACATGCACCCCTTTAACCCCTGCTTTAACCGCCGCCAGCGAGTTTGCCGCCGCCAAACCGTAATCATTATGGGCGTGGAACTCAAATTCCACACCGGGATAACGTTTAACCGTCTCCGTCACCAGTTCAAACGTGTTAAACGGATTCAGCACGCCCAGCGTATCGGGCAAAATAATCCGCCCGAACCCTGCGGCGGCATAGCAGTCAAGCATTCGCCATACATAATCCGGCGAATTCAAGATACCGTTTGACCAGTCCTCCAGATAAACATTTGCCGCAAAGCCGTTGTCTCGGGCATATGCCAGCGTTTTCATCACATCGGACAAGTGTTCTTCCTGCGATTTTTTTAATTGGATTTCACAATGTTTCCGCGAACCTTTGGTCAACAGATTAAGATGACGGCACCCTGTCGGCAACAGCCAATCAACCGATTTGTTGAAATCTGTAAAACTCAGCACTTCCACCGCATCGGCAAACCCGTCCGACTTTGCCCAGTCCATAATCCGCGCCAGCGAGTTCTGTTCTTCCCGGCTGACCTTGGCGCTCGAAACCTCACAACGGGTAACGCCGGCTTCCGCCAGCAGATGTTTGACAATAATCAGTTTTTCTTCCGGTTTGAAAGACACGCCGCTGGTCTGCTCGCCGTCACGAACGGTCGTATCTACAACATCAATCACATTCATCGGGTCTGTTTCTTTTCTTCAATCAATTTTAAAACCGCATCACAGGCATTTTCACTCGGCGTCTGTTCACCCAGCCCCAAAATTTCCCGCACTTTCTGAAAGCCTTCCGTCTGCCGTTCAAAAATATCGTCTTTAGCCAAAAACCGCTTAATATAGCGGCAGATATTTCCCGGCACACACTGCTCCTGCAACAGTTCGGGCACCACTTCCCGCCCCAGCATGATATTTGACAGATTCACAAACTGAATATGCATAAACTTCCGTACCAGCACGGCCGTCAGCGGCGAAACCTTATAACCGATAATATGCGGTACGCCGGCAATCGCCAATTCCAGCGCCACGGTTCCCGAAGCCGCCATTGCAGCCGCCGAGGCTTTAAAGGCATTATGCCGGTCGTCTTCGTCTTCAACAATTGTTATCGGCAGCCCCGAACCGCCGACCATCTGCCGCACCATTCCGGCCACGGTTTTCACCGTGGGAATCACAAAACACAGACTGTTGTCCTCAAGATAAAGTTTTTGAGCCGCTTCCAGAAAGACCGGCAGCATTTTGGCAACTTCGGTCTTGCGCGACCCCGGCAGCACGGCAATAATCTTTTTATCGGCAGAAATGGCAAACTTTTTGCGAAAATCGTCGCCGCTGCCGTGAATAACCTTGCTTTCAATAACCGGATGCCCGACAAAAGTCGCCGCCAGACCGTAAGGCGTAAAATATTTCGGTTCCTGCGGCAACAGCGTCAACAGATGATCGACATATTTATACATCGTCCGCGCCCGTTTCTTTTTCCAGGCCCAAACCTGCGGCGCCACATAATGCACCTGCGGAATGCCGAGTTTTTTGCGGCGCAGAATTTTCTGCACCCGGGAACCGAAACTCCAGCTGTCAATCGTTATCACCACATCGGGCTTCACTTTCTCAATGTCCGCCACCGTCTGTTTAATCAGCCTCAAAACTTTGGGAATACTGGGAATAACTTCCGCCAGCCCCATAATCGCCAAATCAGAAATATCGAACAGTGATTTGAGACCGGCTTTTTCCATACTTTCACCGCCCACGCCGTAAAATTCAACTTGTCCATTGGTCTTCTTCACCATCGCCCGCATAAAGCGCGACCCAAGCAAATCCCCGGACGGTTCTCCGGCAATAATATAAACCTTAAGATTTTTCACATCTGTCATTATTTTTCCCTCTGGCGGATAAATTCTGCCGGATCAATTCCCATGACAAACAGTCCGAGCTCATCGGCCAGTTTGACAGTTTCCTTTTCATTAACAATCAAACCGTTCCCGGCATGCAGGGCAATTCCCGACAAACCGGCCTCATAAGCCGCCTGTACCGTTTTGTCGCCGATAGTCGGCAAATCTACCCGCATATCCTGCTGCGGCTTACGGATTTTCACCAAAACGCCGCCCTCGCCTTTTCGCTTATAATCACCGCAGCGGCGAACCAGCTCGCCGGTTCCTTCAATTCCTTCCACACCGAGCACCAGTCCTTGCTGCACGACTACCGCCTGACCGACATCCAGCCGCCCCAGTTCCGTTGCAACTTCCGCCGCCCGGCGAATATCTTCTTTTGCCTGTTTCGACGGCTTGACCTTGCCCAACAAGCCTTTTTTTATCAGCAGTTCGGGCAAAACTTCATGAATGCCGCGGACAGTCATGCCCTCGCCTTCAATCTCCTTAACCAAAGCGCGCAAAATACCGTCATCGCCGAGAGATTTCATTCCGACCTTGGCAAAAAAAGCCGCCGTTCGCATATCCGGCACCAAATCCTTAAGCGTCGGCCGCTTGATTGTGCCGATCATAATAACTTCTTCAACTTTTTCTTCCGCCAGTTTTTTAAAACCGGTACCCGCCTGCCCGATACGTATCCAGGCATGGGGAATGCTGTCATCAATCAAAGCCTTGTCGGCATTGCCTTCAATCGCAATCACAAAATAGTCGCGTTTATTTTCTTTGCAAAAATTAATCAAATCCTGCGGAATAGCCCCGCCGCCGGCAATAATGCCCAGTTTTTTATGCATAATCGTCCTGCCTTAAAGTTTTTCTTTGATAATAAATAAACCCGTCTCCACGGTCAAGCAATAATAAAGGGCTGTAATAAAAATCACAGCCCTTTATTTTAATGATACAAAAAGTTTGGCGTTATGCGCTGATTGCCACAAAGCGAACTTTTATAAAAATGTGGAGAATGAGTCGTATAGTAAGAAATAAAGGTGGAAGTACCGGAATGTACACTTTAGCACATAAGGACACTTCCATCCTGCTATTTCTGTACTAGACGACCATTATACACTTTTTTTATTCGGCGACCATAACGTTACGTCTTCCTTTCAGAGAAAACTCTATGAAATCAAGCTGTTCCTGAACCATATCATTGTCTTTGAACAGCTCGCGGGCTTTCTGAACGCGGGTTTCAAAATTATCTTCTTTGCCTTTGAAGATATACATAAAAGCGCGACTGATGGCTTTAACAACCTCCGGCGCATAACCGCTGCGCTTCAGACCGATAACATTCAACCCGCGCAGCTTGCCGCGTTCACCGGTCACAATGGCAAAAGGAATAACGTCGCGGTCAACACCCGACAATCCTCCGATCATTGCTTTGCGGCCGATACGGCAGAACTGGTGAACCGCACTGTTTCCGCCCAGGATAGCTCCGTCGCCGACACGAACATGTCCGCCGATAACCGCGTTGTTGGTCATAATCACATTATTGCCGACCACACAGTCATGCGCCACATGAGAGTTAACCATAAACATCCCGTCATCACCGACACGGGTAATCATCTTCTCCGGCGTGCTGCCGTCCTGCGGATCCGACTGGCCTTTCGGCGTTCCTGCATGCATGGTTACGTTTTCGCGAATAACATTGCGCTTACCGATAACCAGCTTGGCATCATCCTGAAATTCATTGCCATGATCCTGCGGACCGGTTCCCAACACAGCCCCGGGGAAAACGACCGTTCCTTCCCCGATTGTCGTATCGCCGTAAACCGTTACCCGGGCCAGCAGCCGGACATTCTCGCCGATTTTGGCTTTGGAACTGATCCAGCAAAACGGACCGATTTCGGCACTGGCGGCAATCTGGGCACCATCTTCAACAACAGCAGTCGGGTGAATTTTAGTCATGACAATAACTTCCTTTCCGTAAAATTAATATTACGCACAGCATAACCGTGCGGTGAACGATTGTAAACACACATTAACTTACAAATTATTACCAATCCCGAACAACATCACAACAAACGATAAATCTTTACAAAAAAGAAATCCCCGCTATAATCTGCCCGTCTTAAATCAGGGAGGAAAACATGCCGCATATTGAAAACCTGCTTGAAGGCTACCGGCAGTTTTATCAAAAATATTATATTGAAACCCCGGAAACCTATAAAAACCTTACCGAAAAAGGGCAGACACCGCATACGCTCGTCATTGCATGCAGCGATTCCCGCGTTGATCCGTCCATTATTCTGAATACCGGCCCCGGCGACATCTTTGTCATTCGCAATGTTGCCAACCTGGTTCCGGCTTATGACAGCGATTTTTCCCACTGCCACGGAACCTCCGCCGCCATTGAATACGCCGTCAAGCACCTGAAGGTAAAAAATATCCTGATTTTGGGGCACACTCACTGTGGCGGCATTCATAACCTGCTTTGCCAACCCCTTAACCGGCACGATTTTATTGACACCTGGCTGTCCATTGCCGAAGAAGCCCGCCGGGAAGCCTCAAAACAAACGTCGGAAACCGACAGACAGCATATCTGTGAAAGGGAAGCCGTTCGCGTGTCGCTGCGCAATCTGCTGACTTTTCCCTTCGTTGCCGAAGCCGTCAGCCAAAACCGCCTCAAGCTCCACGGCTGGCTGTTTGACCTCGCCGGCGGCAGTATCGAAAAACTCATTCTTTAAATAAAAAAACGGCTGTCATTCGACAGCCGTTCTGATATCTATCACAAAATTTTTTCCCCGCAGTTCAAAACGATCAAACTCGGGAATTTTTCCGCCTTCGCAAATCAGTTTGACCCCGCAGGAAACCAATCGTGACGTTGCCAGCGGACAATAGGCCACCGGAACAACGTAACAACCGCGGCAACGGAAATAAACCGTCCCCGCAAGCTGCAGCTCATGCCGGGGATAAATGCCGGCATATTGTCTGTAACGCTGAGCCCGGGACTCATAAACTTTGATTTCGGCAAAAATATTTTCCAAAACGGCACAACGACCGTTTATCTCAAATACGGCCTGCATTCGGTCTGCGGAAGGATAGCTGTTTGCCGCAACATCGATTTTCAGATTTTGAACCTTACTGAATTCTTCCAAAAAAATCACACTGCGCGCCTGATCCTCAAAATTAAATTTCAGTCCGCTGAATTTATCCGCTCCTCTGACAATCTGCCCACTGCGGAGATAAATCGGACGACCTGCACAGGCAATCATGCCGCTGACGATAATAATGTCTGCTTCCAAAATCTCAACCGCCCGAACCAGCTGTTCGTAAGTTTTAACAATAATTTCCTTTCTTTCCATTTCGATAAAGGTTTTTAATTAATAATTTCACATTGCTTTCCTCTTACCATAAATTCCGCTCACTGGCAAGCCAATTATTGACAAAATTCAACAAAAATGATATTTTACAGCAAATACTGAAAGCCGGACATGATAAGTTATACACTCAAACATCTGCACCAGGATATCAAACAACATCTGTTTTGCGGCAGGGTTCTGACAAACTGGAATCCGCATTATTTTTGCGCGCTTAAAGAATATATTGCCGCAGACATGGCCAAACTGAACAACTTATGCAACCATGGAAACAGCCGCTCCTTTGCCGTTTGTTTTAACGACTTTATGCTGACAGACGCTCGGGGACGCAGAAAATTTGACCAACAGCGTTTCTTACAGTTGTGTCGAACCAAATTCGGCTCCGAAGCCGACGGCCTGCTGAAAAGCATGCTGCTGACCGACCCGGCACAAAAATTCCGCTCCTTCCGAAAAGGGAAAAACGGCTATTGTTTTATATCTCCCGACTTCAAACAAACAATCATCATCTATTGTGTTTCCGGCTTTAATCCGGCTGACAGTATGAGTACGCCATATCACGAATACGGCCACGCCCTCGATTTCAAATACAGCCTGCTGGAACAAACCGAAGCCTACCAAAACTACCGCCGCCACGGCAAAAACAGCCGCAACAATACCGAACAAAAAGAACTGGCCGACAGCTATTTTCAGGAATGGCACATGCTGCAGGAAAGCTTTGCCGATTGTTTTGCTTACGGCTGTCTGGCTCTTAAAGAACCGGACAATCCTGCAATCTACCGGTGGGCTCTCTACAATATGGCTGTCAAATTCCGCAACGTTGTCGAAAACAAACACAGTCCGCTTTACTGTGGTTATGCGGCAACCCGAACCGTACTGAACCGAATTCGGCTGGACTGCCGCTGCCGCAACTTGAAAAAATATTACCTTAATGACGGAAGCATCGATTTTCTGTCATTTGCCGAAACCTGTGCCGAAGCGGTCAAAGAACAAGGTTATAATCATGACAACTATCAAACTCTGACAACTTATCCGCTGCTCAGCACGCCGCCGGCAACGAACTTATCACCCCGACAGTTTGACCAGTGGCATTATGACTATCTTGACGCTCAAATCACCGCCCGGCAGAACCGGGTTGCCAATCCGTTTTATCGCCTGCTCTACGGCATCGGGCAGGAAATGCTCCAAACCGCTGACAATAACAAAATCTTATCCTTGCTTGACAAATATGAAATACCCGCCTTTAAAAATTGCTTTAACGAATACCGTTTCATCATAAAGCAGCAAAGCTCATACCGCCCGCACAATCTTGCTCAGCTGCGGCAACAACAAAAAAGCCGGACATAATCCGGCTTAATAAATAAAATCGCTCCGGCTGCCTTACCGGCCAGACAAATTTTATTCAACGATCATAGCTGTAAACTCAGCCTCCGACACCACCTGTCCGTCAACCATCGACTGGCCTTTGAACACAAAGATGTTGCGGCGTTCTTTGATTTTTTCAACGTGCATACGCAGCTGATCTCCCGGTTTAACCGGCTTGCGGAATTTTACTCCGTCAATTGACATAAACAGCACGCTGCGTTTTTTATCGGCAAAGTCACCTTTGCCTGCAACCACAATTGCCCCGGCAGTCTGCGCCATCGCTTCAATCTGCAGAACGCCCGGCATAACCGGATTTCCCGGGAAATGCCCCTGGAAAAACTCTTCGTTCATGGTAACGTTTTTGATGCCGACGCCCTTTTCGCCCGGAATTTCAACTTCCAGACGGTCAACCAGCAAAAACGGATAACGGTGCGGCAGCATCTGCATAATTTCTTCAATATGATAAATTTTAGTCTCTGACATTTCTGTTCCTTTTCAGTTAATTAAACTACTTTTTCGACAGTTTCTGCAAATATGAAACCTGTCTCATAAAATCCTTCAGCGGGATAGCCGGATATCCCATCATAACGGCACCCGGTTCAACATCGCGCAACAAACCGGACTGCGCCCCGATCTGCGCACCGCTGCCGATATTCAAATGGTCGGCAAAGCCGGTCTGCCCGCCGCAAACCACATAATCGCCGAAGGTGCAGCTTCCGGCAATGCCGGTCTGTGCCACAATCACACAACCGCGCCCCAGCTTGTCATTATGGGCAATCTGAACCAGATTGTCCACCCGGCAACCGTCGCCGATAACCGTATCGTCCAAAGCCCCGCGGTCAACGCAGCTGTTGGCTCCGATTTCAACATCGTTCCCGATAATAACCCGGCCCAACTGCGGAATGCGCTTATGCTGACCGTTAATCACCTGAAAACCGAAACCGTCCTGGCCGATTCGCGCTCCGGTAAAAATATAACAGTTATTGCCCATAATCGTATAGCAGACCGAGGCATTAACCCCGATGCGGCAATTATCACCGATTTGGCAGCCGCTGCCGATAACGGCGCCTGCTTCAATCACACAATTGACACCGATTTTGACTTTTTCGCCAATCACAACATTATCGCCGATACTGGCATTTTCACCGATAATCGCCGAGGGATGAATCCTTGCCGTTGACGCAATATCACGTTTAGGCTGTTTTTCGGCATAAAAGGCCTCATACAGCTTAATAAAGGCTATCTTCGGATTGGCCGCAATCAGCGCCGTCACGCCCGAAGGCAGAAACGGAGCCAGCTCAGCGGTTGTCACACAAGCGGAAGCTTTGATTTCTGCGGCTTTTCCTTTGGCTTTCTTATCATAAAAGAAACAGATTTCCTCCGCTCCGGCTTTGGCCATGGTCGCAATGTCTTTGATTACGACATCGGCTTTGCCGGAATCCGCCAGCTCGGCCTCGCAGATTTCTGCAATCTGCCGCAGAGAAAACGGCCCTTTGTTAATATAAAACTGCGTATCAACCATTAATCCTCTCCTGTTGAGATTACAGTCTCGAACCAAAGTTCAAACGGAAGACTTCCGTCTCGTCATAATCTTCTTTAACAATCGGGAACGCCAAATCAACATCGATTTGCCCCATCGGCGACTGCCACTGGAAACCGAAACCGGCGGCAACACGCGGCGTATCCGAATATTCGACATAGTCTTCATTAATGTCATCCGGCTTACCAAGAATACCCATATCGACAAAGGTACGTCCGCGAACACCGACCTCGTCCAAACCGATCGGGAAAGACATCTCGGCACCTGAATAAATCATCCAGTTGCCGCCCAGCGCGTCTTTGGTAAACTTATCACGCGCACCGATACCGGCAAATTCAAAACCGCGCAGAGTTGAACCGCCCAGATAATAACGGTTGGACAAGCGGACGTTTTCATCACCGTAACCGGTAATATAACCGCCGTTGATGAACAGCTTAAAGGTATAATAGTCAGCCAAAGTAAAATACTTATAAGCCTTACCGTCAAACTTCAGATACTTCTCGTCTCCGCCCAAACCGGCAACGTCATTGCCGAATGACAGATAATAACCTTCTTTCGGGTTAATCGCGCTGTCACGCTTGTCATAAACCATCGTCTGGCCGATTGAAGAGTTTGAATAACGCCCCTCTTCTTCTTTAATGTAGATGGAAGCGTTGCGGTCAACGTTGCTGATTTTGTCTTCTTTCAGCGTATAACGCAGATACTGGGCAAAATCATCGGTATAGTTCCAGCCTAAGCGCAAACGGCCGCCGGTAGATTCGCTGTCATAAGAACCTTCGTCCTGATAATCTTCTTCCGTACGGAACAAATCAATACCGGCACTCAGACGCCGTCCCATAAAATACGGCTCGGTAAAGCTCAGGTCATACTCGGACGTACGCTGCGAAACAGCTACATCTGCACTCAGTTTCTGCCCCTTGCCCTGGAAGTTGTTTTCGGCAATACCGGCCCGGAACAAAGCTCCGTTCACCGTTGAATAGCCGACGCCGACATTGAAGGCACCCGTCGATTTTTCTTCAACATTGACATTGATGTCGGCCTTGCTGTCATCATTCGGATTCGGCTCGGTCTGAATATCAACCTTGCTGAAGTAGTTCAGATTTTCCACATTTCGGCGGGAAGCTCTGATTTTGGCCGCGTTAAAGGCATCGCCTTCGTCAATGCGGAACTCACGGCGGATAACTTCGTCTTCGGTACGGGTGTTTCCGGTAATGTTAATCCGGTCGACAAACACACGCTGGCCTTCGGCAATATTGAACGTCAGCACCATTTTATTGCCTGAAGTTTTCTCCAGTTCCGGCGTAACATCCACAAAGGCAAAGCCTTTTTTGCCGAGTTCTTCCGTCAGAGCATAAACCGAACGCTCCGCCAAATCGGCATTATACCAGTCGCCTTTTTCCTGCTGAACCTGACCGCTCAAAGCCGCAACATCCACATCTTTAATCATCGACTGAATGCGGACGTCTTCCAGTTTATAACGAGGACCTTCGTCCAACACATAAGTAACAACAAAAGATTTCTTGTCAGGGCTCAGTTCCGCCACCGCCGAAAGGACGCGAAAATCGGCATAACCGCGCTTCAGATAAAAGCGGCGCAGCAATTCCTTATCATAATTGGTCTTTTCGGGATCATAATTTTCCGAAGAAGAAAACAGACGGTACCAGCGGCTTTCCTTGCTCATGATTTCAGACTGCAGGTCATCGTCGGAATAATGGTGATTGCCGATAAAGTTCACCTTGCTGATGGCTGCCGTCGGCCCTTCGCTGATTTCATAAACCAAATCAACGCGGTTTTGATCGCGTTTGATAATTTTGGGTTCTACGACCGTGGCATAACGGCCGGAACGTTTATACACTTCCAAAATTCGCTGAACATCGTCCTGAACTTTGGCAATATTATAAATGGAGCCTGATTTTAACTGAACTTCGCTTTCCAGCAGCGTATCGTCAACTTTGTCGTTGCCGTCGAAAACCCGCTTATTGATAACCGGATTCTCCACGACTTTAACTGCCAGCACCCCGTTGCCGCGGGCATCAATGTTTACATCGGCAAACAAACCGGTCTCAAACAGGCGTTTCATTGAACTGTTCAGATATTCCTGCGAGACGGAACTGCCCTGCTCGACATTCAGATAAGAGAGAACCGTTTCTCTTTCGACGCGCTGCAAACCGTCAACCTCAATCTGGCTGACATAAATTTCTGCGGCTTCAACCCGGCAAGACAATGCCAGACTGAACATTAAAGTAGCTAAACTAATCTTTTTCATAAGTCAAAATCCTAAAATACGGCTCAATCAGGCGAACCATCTATGAAATAAACGAACCATGTCGTTCCAGGTTGCAAATACCATTAAGGCAATTATTAAACTAAAACCGACTTTAAATAAAGAGTCTTTCAACTTGTTGTTGATTTCTTTTCCCGTAACTATTTCTATCAGGTAAATAACCACATGTCCGCCGTCCAGAACCGGTATCGGAAACAGGTTAATCAGTCCCAGATTTATCGACAGCAGGCACATAAATACAATAAAATCCAGCAAGCCGCTTTTCTTGGAAATATCACCCGACATTTCGGCGATTCGGACAATGCCGCCCAATTCCTCGCCGCTGCGTTTTCCGGTAATCATCTGCCCAACCCCGCGCAGCGTGGCTTCGGTCACGTCCCAGGTCTCCTGACAGGCTTCCTTGACGGCCCCCCACAAAGACAGTTTTTCCTGTTCGACTTCAATCGCGTTAACCGATTTAACCCCCAGCATCGGACGCTTGGAGGTTTGTCCGTCATATTCCTGAACTTCAATTTCTTTCAACGGAAAAGTCAGCGTCATCTTTTTCCCGTCGCGCAACAGCTCAACCGTAGCGCGGCCGTCGGTAATTAAATCGACTTCTTTGCGGATGTCTTCAAAATAAGTAATCTTATGGCCGTTAATCGTCAAAATGCGGTCATTGGGAATAATCCCCGCCGCGTCGGCGGCACTGTCTTTAAAAACCTCACCAACCACCGGCGGAAAAGCAATTTTGCCGACAAAATAAAAGATTGCCGCAAAAACAACAATCGCAAACAGATAATTTGCTCCCGGACCGGCCAGCACGATTGCCAGTTTTTTAAACGGATTCTGATAAGGAAAGGCAACCTTTTTCTGTTCCTCGCTCAGTTCTTCCGCCTTTTCGTCGGCCGTTGAGGAAGAAGCGTCGGCATCACCCAGAAACTGACAGTACCCCCCCAGAGGAACGGCCGAAATTTTCCAGGTGGTTCCCTTGGCATCTTTCCTGCTCCACAGTGTCTTGCCGAAACCGATAGAAAAAGCCTCAACCTGAACACCCGTCAGCCGCGCCACGATAAAATGGCCGAATTCATGAACAAAAACCAAAATTCCCAGTAAAACGATAAAGGGAACGACATAATATACCGTATTAACTAACCAATCCATTTTTCCATACCTTAAAATAATAAGAAACCATATCTTAACACTAAGGCGACCAACGGCGCAGCAAAAATCATGCCGTCAATCCGATCAAAAATTCCGCCGTGTCCCGGAATCAAATTACTGGAATCTTTCAATCCCAAATGCCGTTTTATTGACGATTCGATTAAATCGCCCATCTGCTCAACCACGGCAATAATCATACCGAACAGGGCAAAAGCCAAATAAGCCTGCTGACTGCCCAGCCAGTGCGAATAGCCGACGCTGACGGCAGCCGCAAACACCATTCCTCCGAGCAGCCCCGACCAGGTTTTGTTCGGGCTGATTTTCGGCGCCAGTTTCGGACCTTTAACATTGGAACCGACCAGATAACCGCCGATATCCACGCTCCAGATAACCAAAACGAACCAGATCGTCGTATAAGCCCCCACCAGATTAAACAGCCAGACCAGAGAACCGATGCCCAGCGAAATATAAGGAACCCCCAACGTCAGCAGGCGGCGGTGTTTCTCCTCCCCGGCCTTAAGCCAAACCAGCAGTGTTGCTGCCAGAATAACCGTCGCAATAACCGGTGCACTGCTTGTCAAAACAGCCGTTGCAACGGAAACCGTATAAATAATGCCGTAAACCGAAGCCTTGCCGTTGGGAACCATTGCCGCCCACTCCCAGGCCAGCAAAGCCCCGCCCGTCAGAGCCAGAAGATTAATCACCGGCGAACCGCAATAAACGGCCCACAAAACAACCGGAGCCAAAATCAGAGACGTAACGATTCTCTTCACGATTGCCGCCGCTTTAGTTTTTTCCATATCTTCTCTCCCGGGTTTTAAAGTCATTAATAATGGCTGTCAGCTCATCTTTATTGAAATCAGGCCATAACGTTTTGGTAAAGAACAACTCGCTGTAAGCAATCTGCCATAACAGATAGTTGCTGACGCGCTGTTCGCCGCTGGTGCGAATAACCAGATCAGGATCCGGCATGGCCTGGGTATAGAGCATTTCGGAAAACATTTTGGCGTCAATATCCTCCGCCTGCAAATCGCCTTTTTTAACCAATGCCGCCGCTTTTTTGACTGCGCTGACAATTTCCTGCCGCGACCCGTAGCTTAAAGCCACGCAAAGCGTCAAACCGTCATTGCCCGCCGTATCAGCCTCCAGCTTGGCCATTGCCGCCGTAATATCCGGAGCCAGCATGTCACGCTCGCCGATAAAACGGATGCGGACATTGTTCTTCTGCAGTTCCTGCAAATCGCTTTTCAAATATTGGCGCAACAGCCCCATCAGTGTTTCCACCTCATCGGGACTGCGCTGCCAGTTTTCAGTCGAAAAGGCATAAAGCGTCAGATATTTGACCCCCAGTTCTCCGGCGGCACGGGTAATTTCTTTCACCGTCTCGGCACCTTTTTTATGTCCCATCGAACGCGGCAGCCCCCGTTTGGTCGCCCAGCGGCCGTTCCCGTCCATAATTATCGCAATATGCGTTAAACTGTTGTCTTCCTTAGTCAAAACTTAAAACCTTGAATTAAGATAATATGTCATTATTCAAACTCCGGATCCGGCAAAACGCCGGTCACCCGGTTTAAACCTGCAAAATGTCCTTTTCCTTGGCAGACAGCATTTCTTCTATCTTTTTGATTGATTCGTCCGTCAGCTTCTGAATTTCGTTTTCAAAGCGTTTTTCTTCGTCCTCGGAAATCTGATTGTCTTTTTTCAGTTTTTTGACATCATCCAGCGCATCGCGGCGAATGTTGCGGATAGCCACTTTATTCTGCTCGGCGTATTTGCCGGCGATTTTAACCAGTTCCTTGCGGCGTTCTTCGCTCAACGGCGGAATGGGAATACGGATAAGCTGGCCGTCGGATGCCGGATTCAGCCCCAAATCGGATTCGCGCAGCGCTTTGTCAACCGCCTTGGCCAGACTGCGGTCCCAAATGCTGATAGACAGCGTCCGCGGATCGGGCACGCTGACCGTTCCCACCTGAGACAACGGCGTCATTGAACCGTAAGCCTCAACCATAATGCCGTCCAGCAGGCTGACATGAGCCCGGCCGGCCCGCAGGCTTCCGAAATCTCCTCTTAATGTTTCAATGGTTTTATCCATTCTACTTTTGCTGTCGCTTTTAATCTCACTGAAATCAGCCATATCTTTCATACCTCTTGCTTAATGATTGTAAAATTTCCCTGTCCCGAAACGGCATCGGCCAGCGCTTGATCGCCTTTTTGGGCAAACACGATAATCGGAATATTGTTTTCTCGCGCCAAGGCAACCGCAGCCGTGTCCATCACTTTCAGCTGCCGGTTGATAACCTCGTCATAAGTAACGGCCGTATAGCGCTGCGCACCGGAATTTTGCCGCGGATCGCTGTCATAAACGCCGTCCACCTGCGTTGCCTTGAACAAAGCATCGCACTGCATTTCGGACGCGCGCAAAGCAGCTCCCGTATCGGTCGTAAAGTAAGGATTTCCCGTTCCGCCGGCAAAAATAATTACCCGATTCTTTTCCAAATGCCGCAGAGCCCGCCGATAAACATAATTTTCGCAGACATCGGGAATATGAATACCCGACATAACCCTGACGCTCACTCCGATTTTTTCCAGCGCGTTCTGCATTGACAGCGCATTCATCACCGTCGCCAGCATGCCGATTTGATCGGCCACCGTGCGGTTCATGCCGTTGACGGCTTCTTTTGCACCGCGGAAAATATTGCCGCCGCCGATAACCAGACAAATCTGCACGCCGTTTTCATGCACTTCTTTAATCTGCCCGGCCAGACGCTGGATAACCTCGGCAGACATTCCGAAGTTTTTGTCTCCCATCAGCCCTTCGCCCGACAGCTTCAGCAAAATTCGTTTATAGATTGGTTTCATTACCTTTTCCAGTTTATGAACAGTTTTCCTCATATTAACTGTTTTTATTCTCTTGTCATCAACAAATTTCAGCTTTTATGCAGAAATTATCAATCACTCCATGCACATGTTACAAAAATAAGGTTGAAAATTCGTTACGATGCGTTTAACAATTAAGTGCAGTTTTAACAACAGAATAGGCCATTAACAATGACAATTACTTCAATATTTGCACTCTGCGCGCTCGGCGGTTATCTTCTGGGTTCAATTCCTTTCGGACTGGTGCTGACCCGTCTGGCTGGCCTCGGCGACATCCGCAAAATCGGCTCCGGCAACATCGGCGCCACCAATGTTCTGCGCACCGGACGCAAAGACTTGGCCTTGCTCACCGTTCTGCTTGATGCCTCCAAAGCGGGTATCGCCGCTTTTGTTGCCGCCAGCCTTGCTCCGGCGGCTGATTACGTCTTTCTCGGCAACATGACCCAGGTTAATGTTATTGCCGGACTGATTGCGGGTTCCGCCGGCGTTGTCGGACATAACTTTCCCGTCTGGCTGAAATTCAAGGGCGGCAAAGGCGTTGCCTCCACTTTCGGCTTTATTCTCGCAACCAATCCCCAGATTGCCCTGCTGGCTCTGGCCACCTGGCTGGTTTGTGCCGTCATCACCCGCTATTCTTCCCTTTCGGCCATCACCGCGGCAATCGCCACGCCTGTTTATGCTTTCTTTTTGGTAGAGCCGACTTATACCATCTTTTATACGGCCATCGCCCTGCTCGTTTTGCTGCGCCACCGCGCCAACATAGTCCGTCTGGCCAAAGGCGAAGAAAGCAAAATCAGCTTCAAGAAGAAATAACTGTCGATGGCGGCCGAAAACAAAATACTTGATTACATTCAGCTGATTAATTCTGCAAACATCGGCCCCGTCACTTTCTACAAACTGTTGCGGCAATATGGCTCGGCAGAAGCCGCTTTGGCGGCTCTTCCTGCCGGCAGGCGTACTTTTTCGCGTTCGGCCGCTCAAAAAGAATTCGAACTCGCCCGCCGCCAAAATATCAGGCTCCTCGCCTTTGACGACCCGGAATATCCCGAAAACCTTCGCGCCGCAGAAGACGCTCCGCCCGTCATCTATGTGAGGGGACAGATAAACTGTCTGCGGCAGCCGCTCAGCCTGTCAATCGTCGGAGCCCGCAACGCCTCGCTCAACGGCCGTAAACTGGCTTCGCAAATTTCCTGTGAGCTGACCTCTCAGGGGATTATGATCGTCTCCGGCATGGCACGCGGCATCGATACCGCGGCACACAAAGGCGCAATGTTCGCCCTGAACCGCAGCGGAAGCACCGTTGCCGTCCTCGGAACCGGCATTGATATCGCCTATCCCGCCGAAAACCAAAAGCTCTGCGAACAAATTGCCGGGCAAGGTGCCGTTATTTCCGAATTTCCGCTCGGAACCGAACCGTCGGCAGGCAACTTTCCCCGCCGTAACCGCATTGTTTCCGCTCTCACCGACGGCACATTGGTCGTCGAAGCTTCGCTGCATTCCGGTTCGCTGATAACCGCCCGGCTTGCATTGGAACAGGGACGTGACGTTTTTGCCGTTCCCGGTTTTCCCACCGACGAGCGTTCCGCCGGCCCCAACAAACTGATAAAAGACGGCGCCTTTCTGGTTGAAAATGCCGAAGACATTCTTAATGTCTTGAGCGCGGACGCCCGCCGGAAAATTCCCCAGACACCCCGTCCCGTTCAAACGAATTTATTTGTTAAACCTCTTGACAAAGAATCAAAAACTGCCGATATTCCAGACACCGCATCGCCGGATCGGGAAACGGACATTCTCAGCCTGCTGACCCCTGCCGGCGTTTATGTGGACGAACTTATCCGGGTTTCCGGTCTGGATTCGGCCGCCGTCTCGCTCCGGCTGTTGGAGTTGGAAATGGAAGGGCGGATTGAGCGCCAGGTCGGCAACAAAGTCGCGTTAATTAAGTAAAGATGGAAGTAAGGTTATGAAATTAGTTATTGTGGAATCACCCGCCAAAGCCAAAACCATTAACAAATACCTCGGCAGCGATTACAAAGTTCTTGCCAGCTTCGGCCACATCCGCGACTTGCCCAGCAAAGACGGCTCGGTCAATCCTGACGAAGACTTCGCCATGACATGGGAACTCAGCCCCGGCGGCAAAAAACGCCTGAATGATATTATCGCCGCGGTTAAAGATGCCGACACGATTGTCCTCGCCTCCGACCCGGATAGAGAAGGAGAAGCCATTGCCTGGCACATTCTGGAGGAACTGACCGCCCGCAAAAAGATCAAAGACAAAAAAATCGAGCGCGTCGTTTTTCATGAAATTACCAAATCCGCCGTCACCGAAGCCATCAAAAATCCGCGGCAGATTGACAACAATCTGGTTTCGGCCTACATGGCCCGCCGCGCTTTGGACTACCTTGTCGGATTTACTCTGTCGCCGGTTCTCTGGCGCAAACTTCCCGGTTCCAAGTCCGCCGGCCGCGTTCAGTCTGTCGCATTGCGCTTGATTTGCGACCGCGAAACCGAAATTGAGAAATTTAAGGCCGAAGAATATTGGACCGTCGATGCCGATTTAATCACCAAAACCCAGGCTTTGATAAAAACCCGCCTGATTACTCTTGACGGCAAAAAACTCGAAAAATTCGACTTAAATACAGAGGCCAAAGCCCTTGATGCTAAAGCAAAGATTGAAGCGCAGGACTTTGCCGTCTCCAACGTCGAACGCAAAAAGACCAACCGATATCCTGCACCGCCGTTCACCACTTCCACTCTGCAGCAGGAAGCGGCCCGCAAACTGCGTTTCAGCGCCAAGAAAACCATGCAGATTGCCCAAAAGCTCTATGAAGAAGGCTTAATTACCTATATGCGTACTGACGCGGTCAACCTTTCTAAAGAAGCAATTGAAGCCTGCCGCGCCGCTATTTTGAAATATTTCGGTGAAGCTTATCTGCCCAAAACAGCCAAGGAATATAAAACCAAATCCAAAAACGCGCAGGAAGCGCACGAGGCCATCCGTCCCGCCCATGTTGACGAGACGCCGAAAAAACTGGAAACCAAGCTGGATTCCGACGCTCACAAACTCTATGAACTGATTTGGAAACGCACCGTCGCCTGCCAGATGAACCCGGCAATTATGGACAAGGTAACCGTTGACGCCACCTCAGCCGACGGAAAAATTGTTCTCCGTGCCAACGGACAGGTCATTAACTTCGACGGTTTCCTTAAATTATATGTCGAAAGCAAAGATGACAGCGACGAAGATGACGAAAACCGCATTTTGCCGAACGTTGAAACCGGCGAAAGCGTCACCAAGGGCGAAATCCGCCCCGAACAGCATTTCACCACGCCGCCGCCGCGTTTCACCGAAGCCAGCCTGGTCAAAAAACTTGAAGAACTCGGCATCGGCCGTCCGTCAACCTATGCTTCGATTATCGCCGTTTTGCAGGACCGTAAATATGTACGGGTTGAAAAGTTGCGTTTCATTCCGGAAGACCGCGGACGCATCGTTACCGTTTTTCTTGAAAACTTCTTCAAAAAATATGTTGAATACGACTTCACCGCCCAGCTGGAAGAATATCTCGACGATATCTCTAACGGCGAAATGGAATGGAAAAAACTGCTTGGCGGTTTCTGGACCAAGTTCATCAAAAACATAGACGCCGTCCAGCCGTTGCAAATCAGCGAAGTTATTGAAAAGATTGACGAAGTTTTGTCTTATCACCTCTTTCCTCCGCGCGAGGACGGTTCTGACCCCAGAATCTGCCCGGAATGCGGCAAAGGACGTCTGAGCATCAAACTCGGCAAATTCGGCGCCTTCCTCGGCTGCTCCAATTATCCGGAGTGCAAATATACCAAACCGCTGACCGACGTCACCGAAGAAATGAGCAGCGACACGCCGAAAGCTCCCAATCCGGAAGACAAAACAATGGGCGAACTCAACGGCTTAAAGGTTTACCTTAAGAAAGGGCCTTACGGTTTTTACATTCAGCTCGGCGAAGATGCCACCGCCACCACGGAAAAACCCAAACGCGTTGCGCTGCCCCGCAATCTCAAACCGGAAGACGTAACCCCGGAACAGGCTTTGATTCTGGCTTCCCTCCCCCGCCAGCTCGGCAACGGCATTGAAGCCAATATCGGCAAATTCGGCCAATATCTGAAACAAGGCAACAAATCCAAATCGCTGACCGGCAATGACAACATTTTCAACATAACGCTGGAACGCGCCGAAGAAATTTTGAAAAACGTGGCTGAGCGGCCGGCCGGAAAAATTCTGGGACAAAATCCCAAAGACAAAGCCGACATCACCGTCTTAAGCGGACGTTACGGCCCCTATATCAAATGCGGCAAAAACAATTATGCCATTCCCCGTGAGTTTAAAGACAGGGAGCTCACCTTGGAAGACGCATTGAAAATTATCGCAGCCAAAAAATAGTCATAAAAAAAGCTTTCGGAAATCCGAAAGCTTTTTTTATGACTTTTACAACCAGCGGCGAATTTGCTCTGCCCGTTGCTGCCTTTTTCGTTCAAGCTCCAACCGGCGTTTATATTCGCGTTGTTCCCGCTTAATATAATACCAGACGGAAAAATAAACCCCGAACCACACGATAACGGCCGTCCAGCCGACAAACGCTCCATAATTAAAAGCAGCCACCAGAATTGCCATTCCCAGCAAATACAAACAAACGCCGAAAATTCCGATAATCGGTTGATCTGCCGGAGCTTCACAACATTTGGAATGCTTGTTGGGGTTGGTAAAAATCATTGAACAAAGAACCGAAAAGGCAATAAGCAAAACAAAAAGAATAAGGAGTTTCATACGATAAAATTTTTATGATTACGATTAATTTAATTCACGTTAAAATTTATGATGAATCCCCGTTTTGCAACAGTCGGTTAAACATCATAATAAAACAACAAAATATAAACTGTAATTTTATTATATCATACTTTCATAGCCGGAGCAAATAAATTTTAGACAAAAAAAGTCCCGGAAAACCGGGGCCTGATCAGCTTAAGTCAGATTTACCAGCCGTAAACGGTCAACCACAAACCGGCACCGAAAATAAAGCCGAAAACAATCTCCGACAAATTTTTTGACTGACCGATCCATGCCGGCAGACAATACATTTCATTATGATGATCAAACAGCTTATAACTGCCGAAATAAACCGGACCGGACAGCAAACCGATAACAATCAGCCCGGCATAGCTCGGTTCTTCCGGCATAATGCCGAAACGGATCAATAAAGCATTCACACCCCACACCGCAATCATCGGGAAACCGTAACGCATCTCCGAAAACCAAAAATCATAACTCTTCTTATAGCGTTTGTCTTTGCGCTCTGCCCGATAAAACCAGTTCAGCGGCCGAACATACCAGCGGTTATAATTTCTTTTCGTCTGCGTATGATTGCGGCCGCAGTCCAAAATAGCTCCCACCGCGCGGCTCCAAAACTGAAATTGAATCCATAAAGCATAAAGCAGAGATATCGCTATTAACTTAGGCGATGACCAGTCATAAACCAAAACCGCAGTCATTGCCGTCACCATGACAATCGTTTTCACAAAACGCTTGTTCAGCAATTGTATCTTAAATTCCAGCCCGCCATACCAGCGGCGAAGAAATGCCCACAAAATTCCGTTCAGCAAAATATCCATAACAACCTCCTTCAAGATAAGCCAACATAACCGAGCTGCGGCAAGTTGCAAACAACAATTGAACTTTTTCCATAAAAAACCCGGACAATGCCGGGTTTAATACTGCGTCTGCCAAAACTATTTCAAAATAATTTTACGCATCAGTTGCAAACTGTCTTTTTTCTTCGCATCCGCCTTAATCCGGGAAGCCAGATAAGCCGCTTTGTAAACCGACGAAATCTGCTTGGCCGTACTCAAAGCATCTCTCTGTTCCAGCTGTTCAATCGCCGCATTCCAGTCATGAGTGCTGCTGTTAGCCGGACAGCCGTTGTTCTTCCAAATATAATAAGCCGTTTCGCGAATAGTTTTTTCATCAAATTGTGTCATGGTCGTTTCCTTCTGTTTTCATAATGAAACCAACATACAACTAAATATTTAATTTTCTATGAAAAAAGGCTCCGCATACGGAGCCTTTCGTTTACCAAAAGAAAAATTATTTGGAAGATTTTTTCTTGGTTGTTTTGGAAGCAGTCTTGACCAAGGTCTTCTTAACCAAAGCAGAAGCTTTGCTGGCCAGTGTTTTGCTGGAAGAAGTCTTGCTGCTGGAAGAAATGCTTTTGGCAGCGCTGTTCAAAGTTGCCAGAGAAGTCAGCTGATTAATTGCGGCATTCCAGTCCTGCAGGCTGGTGTTGGCCGGGCAGCCGTTGTTCTTCCAAATGAAATAAGCTGCTTCGCGAATTGCATTTTCGTTTAACGTGATGTTTGAATTTTTCATAGTCGTTCCTTTCAAGTTAAATTATTATTTTCTGTATATAATCAATAAGTTAAAAAAATATTTATATTTGAAAGAATACGCCGCCTTTCCGAAAAAAATTTTTAAATATTTCCCATTTCCGGCAAACACAGAAAAACCAAAGCATTGACATCGGTAAAAGCGCTTTTCCCCGTCGGGTTCCGCACAAAAACAATATGGATAAATCAAAACGGCAACATCTCAGAAATGACGCCGCAATAATGCCGGATACAAAAAAACCTCCGCAAGGGAGGTTTTTTGAATGGTGCTCGGGGACGGGATCGAACCGCCGACACGAGGATTTTCAGTCCTCTGCTCTACCAACTGAGCTACCCGAGCATCGGTCAACGAGAGAGTTTATAAAACATATTTTTCGGCTTGTCTAGCTAAAAATGATATTATTCAAAAAAAAATTATCAAAACCTAGCGGTGAGCCGACAACAGCTGCATTAAAGCCTGTTTCAAAACTTTATCGGAAACCGTGAATTTTTCACGCTCCTGCCGGTAATGCCGATAATCGCGATAAATTTTATCTTCGCTCTCATAAGTATTTTCCAACAGTCGGCGATTCTCGCCCAAGTCCATCTCCCGCAGCAGCACTTCCTTATAATCGCGGACAATTCCCGCCAGCGGATTATCATCATTTATCGCTCCCGCATTCAATGCCCATACCTGGCCGAGATTTTGCTTGCTTTCCTGATGAAGCGGCAGCACCATATCTTTATACGCCCCGATTAAGGAACGCAGAAATCCCTGCGCTTCCGGCGAAAACGATTCATAACCGTCAATTTCACGCAGCATTTCGTCACAGGAACCGGGAGCCGACATCAACTCCATATAAAACGGAATAACATAATTGCCGCTGACCCAATAGCTGATATCCCCGGCCAGCTTTTCCTGTCCCAGCCGGCGCAGTTCGGGATACAGTTCCATTCCGCTCCCGACAAAATCTTCCAACAAATCATATTTTTCCGCCTGCATTTCTTCTGCCAAAGAAATAAAATCCTCGCTCAGCATTTCAATTTCGCCGTCAATGCTTAACTGCCGGTCGGCAAAATTTGACAGCATTAACTTCATCATCTCATGTTTCTCCGGACTGGGCGGCAGCATTGCAAAAGCCTCAAAAAACCGCTCGTTTCCTTCCTCTGCGCTGACCGGCAGCTGCCCTTCATGCTCATGATAGTTATTTTCAAAATTTTCCGCCAGATGAAACAAAAGCCGGTAGTCGTCTTCACTCCAGTCTTTGTCGGCGGAAATTTTTGCCAGCGTCTTTTGACCGATGCCGGAATCATTGAGAATAACGCCGGCATATTTTTCCGCCGCCGCCGAAGCGGCCGCCAACTTTCCGGCAAAACTCAGGCTTTCCTCTTTAAAGCGTTTTTCGTCTTCCGCATTTCTGCCCGAAACAACGTCACCGTCTTCAACGGCTTCCCTGCGCCTTTGTTCCCCCTCAAAATAATGTCTGATTTGCCCTTGAAACTGTTCGACATCTTCTGACAGCATCTGGCACCAGTCTCCGAGAACCGCCTTAAAATTCTCACGCCATTCCGGCCGCTGAAGAACATCGCCCTGCTTTTCATACTGTTTCCAGTGAACGCCTTCGGCATTGACTTTCTGAAAGGAGGCATCGTCAAGATAAGGGCTCAAATAACCGGGCAGAGCTTCCCCGTCCGCCCAAAAAAGTCCGGAATTTTCTTCCGAAGACACCGACGGATAAATCATATTATTGGCAGCCTCATGTGACGGAATTTCTCCCAGGTTTCGCAATTGCTCGGACAAATAACGCGCCGGATAATTAAGAACAGCCATTTTCTTTTGCGTTGCCCGGATAACTTTGCCCAATTCGGCCATCGGCCGTGCCAACGGCCATAACAGCCGCTGTTCGACATCACTGATTGCCCAGCTTTTCTGCAGTTTGTCCCAAACGCTCATCGTTACTTGCGAACTGTCAACATGGCGGTTGCCGTTCAGAAAAGTATCGCCCACGTCATACAGAATATCGGCAATCTCATCGTCCTGATCCTCATCAACCACATAACCGACACTTTCCATAACACCGGCCACCTGCTGCGGCAGTGAACGATTTTCTATCGCGTCATACATCTGCTGTTTTAAAACTTCCTGTTTGGTTCTGATTTCTTCCAGCGACAAACGCAAACTGTTCTGCAGCCAGTATTTGTCCAATGCCGACACCGGCTCTTCCTGCAAATGATTCCACACGGCTTCCAACTGCTGCGGCACGGACGGCCGCGCACTGTCATACCAGGGACATACCTGCGGATAAATCCGTTTCATCTCAGAAGACGTTTTTTCCAGCAGAACCGGAAAAGCGGCACTCAATTCAAAAGGCTCCGCCCCTTCTGCCGCCGGAATATCAATACCCGCCCCGTGATGAACCTTAAGCTCCCAAGCCAGATTTTCCAATGCGGGATAAACCGCAGACATCTCCTTGCTGTAAACAAAAAACGGCGATTTATCCGATTCGTCACGGTGAACGGCAGCCGCCAACCGTTCCGCCGCAGTCAAAAACGTCTTCATAAAACGCAAAGACGCCGGATTTTTCCGAAAATTTTTCATCAATTCTGCCTGTCCAATGAATAAAAGATACCTATTATATACAAAAAAGCAGCCGTTTTTGTCAACACAAATAACGGCTGCTTTATCTGATTTCTTGCAGAAACCGACTATGTTTTCAGATTGACAATCGTCTGCAACATCTCGTTATTAGCGGTAAACGACTGCGTATTCAGCGAATAGGCCCGCTGCACGACAATCATCTTGGCAAACTCGCTCTCTACGTTAACCGCAGAAGATTCAACCGCCTGCGGCTGCAGCAGGTTAGCGATATTTTTGTCCGGCCCGTTGACATAATGGCTGGCACCGGTATCATTGCTGGCCTCAAACAACGTATTGTTTACCGGAATCAGATTATCCGCCGATTCAAAACCGACCAGCGCCAGCTTGCCGTAAACCAGCTCGTTTCCGTTGCTGTACGAGGCCTTAACCACGCCGTTTTCGTCAATATAACTTTTAACAAAATTTCCGCTCGGCGCACCGTCCTGATCAACTTTGGTAATTCCGGTTCCGCCCGCATACTGCGTCATATTTGCAATGTCAATATTAACATTGTTGCTGCTGCCGTCATCCCAAGCGACCGAAACGTCAATATTTTTTGGGCTCAGCAATGTGCCGTCGGCATTAAAGACAGCCTCAACCGGACCGCCCGTCACCGTACCGTCTTCAATATTAAAGTTTATTTCCCAGGTATTGACCTTTCCCTCAACTTTAGAAAAGACCATATTCATCGTCCGGCCGTCATTATTCGGCCCGTAAACGGTAATGCTGTATGCGCTGCTGTCAACCCCGTCGGCGGGAACATTGGCCACCACTTCGGCCTTGGTTGTCGGCACCGAAGGAATTTTTTCCTGATAAACGATTTCGATATCCGTCGGTGTCGAACCAAATCCGTTGCCGGAGGCCGGAAAGCCCTGAACCTTATAACCGTTTCCGGTCACCAGATAAGTCCGGCCGTTCTGGGTCAGAGTCGTAAAATCGCCGGCCCGGGTATAATAAATATTTCCGCCGGAATCCTTAACCTCAAAAAATGCGTTTTCACCGTTAATCGCCACGTCATAGCTGTTGCCGGTGGCGGTAATCGTTCCCTGTTTGTTGACCAGCGTCCGGTCATAATAGCTGACACCGTTGATATTCACCCGGCTGGAGCTGAGCTCATCCACCGTGTTGTTAAAGTTCGGCGTGCTGCCCAGCAAAGTGTTAAACATGGTTTCATTCGGCTTATAACCGACTGTCCGCATATTGGCAAAGTTCGTGCTCACCGTCTCCAGCGCATGTGCCTGTGCCGACATACCGGTAACCGAGGGAGTAAAACTGCTTAAAGCCATTTGTAAATTCCTTTAAAGATTCATCTGAGAAACTATATGCAAAATCTGTGCCATTTATTTTATCCCAGCGCCACCAGAATAATCCCTGCCGTAATCAGCCCGATCCCTGCCGCACTCATCACGGAAACCGTCTCATGCAGAAAAACAACCGCCGCCGTGGCCGCCAAAACGACGCTCAACTTGTCCACCGGGGCCACTTGGGAAACCTTGCCGTATTTTAATGCCGTAAAATAAAACAGCCAGGACAACGCTCCCGCCACGCCGCTCAAAAGAATAAAGGTCATTGCTCTTTTGTCGGCCCAAAGCTCCGGCAGATGCTCCCAGCGGCGCTGAAAAACGGCCACGGCCACCAAAAAAGCTGCCATAATCACGGCTCTTACCGCTGTTGCCGTATGAGCATCCAGTCCTTGCAGACCGATTTTTCCGAACACGCTGACCATTGCTGCCGCAACCGCCGACAACAAGGCATAAACCAGCCATAAATAATTTTCCATTTTTTCTCCCTTCGCTTTGAACAGCATAGCCCGAATGCATAATCCGTGCCGTATGGTTTCTATCTTTGCGAGAATAAGAACATAATCCGGCAACCGATTTTGAAAGCTGCGGACAACTTATTCACATTTTACATAAAAATAGTCATTTTTGCCCGTTTTTTATGCAAAAAGAGCAAAAAAGTAATATTTTTGTTGTTTTTTTGCAAAATAGGCGGTAATAATTCAGGTCTAAGATTGATAAAATTTTAATAATTTTTCGAAAGAGAGAATAACAATATGTCTAATCCCCTGGATACCAAAGTCATCAGCAAACTTGCTGAAATTCTTGACAAGAGCAACCTCACCGAACTTGAATATGAAGATGAAGGCTGCCGCATCTGCCTGACCAGAGAATTGCCGCATCCGGCACCGCTTCCGCCGGTCCACCCGGCTCCCGTACCGCCTGCATTTGCACCGGCTCCTGTCATGCCGCAGCCTGCTGCTCCGGCTGCTCCGGCTCCCGCTGCCCCGGTTTCGGAAGAAGACTTTGCCAAACTTCCCGGCGCAGTCAAATCTCCGATGGTCGGCGTTGTTTACCTCTCCAGCGATCCGAATTCCCCTGATTATGTTAAAGTCGGCGACACTGTCAGCGCCGGTGACACTGTTTGCTTGATTGAAGCCATGAAAACTTTCAACCCGGTTAAAGCCCACATGGCCGGTAAAGTTACCAAAATTTTGGTTTCCGGCGGCGATCCGGTTGAATATGGCGAACCGTTAATCATTATTGAATAACTTTTTAGGGAAATCATAATGTTTGAAAAAGTACTGATTGCCAACCGCGGCGAAGTTGCCCTTCGTATTCATCGCGCCTGTCGCGAAATGGGCATCCGCACGGTTGCCGTACATTCTGAAGCCGACGCGAACGCCATGCACGTCCGTCTGGCCGACGAAGCGGTCTGTATCGGGCCCGCCCGTTCGACCGATTCTTATTTAAACAAAGCGGCAATTATTTCCGCCGCGCTTATCAGCGGCGCCGATGCCATTCACCCCGGTTTCGGTTTTCTGTCGGAAAACGCCGACTTTGCCGAAATGGTCGAAAAGCACGGCATTACTTTCATCGGGCCGACGGCAGACCAGATGCGCCTGATGGGCGATAAAATTACCGCCCGCAAAGTCGCTCAGGAAGCCGGCATTCCGGTAACTCCCGGCTCTCCGGCGCTGGAAAGCGTGGAAATGGCCATTGAATGGGCCAACAAAATCGGCTATCCGGTCATTGTCAAAGCAACTGCCGGCGGCGGCGGTAAAGGCATGAAAATCGCCTTTAACGACGACGAAATGAAAGAAGCCTACACCATGGCTCGCGCCGAAGCCAAGGCCGCATTCACCAGCGACGTCGTTTATATGGAGAAATATCTCCAGAAACCGCGCCACATCGAAATGCAGATTCTGGCAGACAAATACGGACACGTTGTTCACCTCGGCGAACGCGATTGTTCTATCCAGCGCAGCAATCAAAAGGTTATCGAAGAATGTCCCTCTCCGGCGTTAAACAGCCAGCAGCGGCAGGAAATCGGCGAAATTGTCCGTAAAGCGATTGAAAAAATCGGCTATACCAACGCGGGAACACTGGAATTTCTTTATGAAGACGGCCGCTTTTATTTCATGGAAATGAATACCCGTCTTCAGGTAGAACATCCGATTACCGAAGCCATTACCGGCATAGATATCGTCCGCGAACAAATCCGCATTGCCAGCGGTGCCGCCCTCGGCTACACGCAGGATGACATCACTTTCCACGGCCACGCCATTGAATGCCGTATCAATGCCGAAGACCCGGAAACTTTCGTTCCCTGCCCCGGTAAAATTACCGAATGGCACGCACCCGGGGGGCTGGGTATCCGCGTTGATTCGGAAATCTACTCCGGCTACAGCATTCCGCCGTTCTACGACAGCATGATTGCCAAACTGATTGTTCACGGCAAAACCCGCAATGCCGCACTGATGCGTTTGCGCCGGGCTTTGGAAGAATTTGTTATTGAAGGCGTCAAAACAACCATTCCGCTTCATCAGGAAATTATTTCCCAGGCGGAATATATCGACGGCCAATACAACATCCACTGGCTGGAACAATTTATGGAAAAGAAAAAAGCCGCCGAAGGCAAATAGTTATTCTCGTCAAACCCCTCCTCACCGAGGGGTTTTTCATTGCCTCACGAACAATACACAAGAAATCATTTTAAAATAGATTTCCTTTATAATTAGATTAAGATGAACTTATCGTTTTTCTATAAGTAAGGAGCTGACCATGTCTAACCGCCTGCCTGTCTTTGATGTTTTCCGCAACAGCTTCCGCTACATGCTGGAACATTACCGCATTTTGAGCCTTTTCTGTATTTTCTCCTTTTTGGGAATATATATGCTCGGCGGTTTCAATCTGGCGGACAACCTGTTGGGCGGCGCATTTTATCTTCTTTACACCTATCTGTTCTATTTCATTTTTGTCCGGGTTTATTTCAACCGGCAGAAATTATTTTCCAAGCCGGAATTTATTAACGCCCTGGTACGCATCATCACCATCAGCTTGCTGGCTTTTGCCAGCCTCATGCTGTTGGAAACGGCGGTTTTGTTTTTTCTCTGGCTGCTAAATCCGCTGGAAATTTATCCCCACATCCGTGAAATGTGGACCAATTTCATCGCTTCCAACACTTTCCGCTATGCCTTATACGGAGGAATGTTCCTCTTCCTGACCGTCATCTTTTATATCCCGGCGCTGGCCTGGGTCTCCGCCGTCATCGGACGCAACGCCTCCATTACCCTTACCTTCTTTCACACCAAAGACAACTATCTGCGCATTTTTCTGATTTGCTTTATTGTTTACGGTCTGCTTCCGTTTGTCATTTTTATGCTATCGGCCAATTCCTGGTTATTGCGCGCCGTATTCACGGCCATATTCACCGTCGTTCAGTGCGTTATCTACCTCCATATTTATGAATTCTTTTACAAAGCCAGAAAACACAAATAATATAAAAAACAGCCCAAAAGAAAACCCTCCGTCCGGAGGGTTTTCTTTTGGTTAAAAGCTCTAAGCAAACTATGCCTTAAGCTGCTTTGCTGTTTTTGGAAGCTGCAAATTCGTTCATTTTGCTGATGACATAATCCAAATCTTCATTATCCAGATACGGAGTCATCGGAATGGAAAGAACGGTCTTGGACAGTTTCTCGCAAACCGGCAGAGAACGGGTATTCCATTTGGCATAAGCAGTCTGCGTATGAACCGGCCGCGGATAATAAGCGCCGCAGGGAATTCCGTTTTCTTTCAGGAAAGCCATCAGTTCATCACGATCATCGCAATTAATCGTGTACAAAGCATAAGCCGACTGGCAGCCGTTCAAAATCTGCTGTTTTCTGAAGTAGCTGCTCAATTCGCTGTCATAACGGGAAGCAACGCGCGCACGGTCTTTCAGTTCCTGATCGAAAACTTTCAGTTTCTGCAGCAAAACGGCAGCCTGGAAAGTATTCATACGGCCGGTCATTCCCAGACGGACGTTGTCATAATGGTCTTCCGGGCTCATACCGTGAACACGGCAGGACTTAACCAGCTCATTTTCCTCAGAGGAATTGGTAAATACGGCACCGCCGTCACCATAGCAGGCCAGCGGCTTGGTCGGATAAAAAGACGTAGCGGACATATCGGCAATCGAACCGGCCTTTTTGCCTTTATAAACCGAACCGTAAGACTGGCAGGAGTCAGACAATACTTTCATACCGTTCTTATGGGCAATTTCGATAATTGCGTCATAATCGCAGGGAGAACCGAAAATATCAACCGCAATAACGGCTTTCAAATTCAGTTTGCCTTCTTTTTTAACTTCTTCAATCGCTTTTTCCAAATCTTTCGGATTCATATTATAAGTGTTCGGGTCTGAATCAACGAAAATTGGGGTTGCACCGAGCAAAACCGGAGCTTCGGCGGAAGCAACAAAAGTAAAGGAAGAAACAAAAACGGCATCGCCCGGCTTAACATCCCAGGCCATCAGCGCCAAAGTCAGCGCATCGGTGCCCGAACCGCAGGTCGCACAGAATTTTGTTCCGGAATAATCAGCCAGTTTCTGATCCAGTTCGCGGGTTTCCGGCCCCTGGGCATAACCGCCGTGATTCAAAATGGTTTTAAAAGCATTCAGAAAATTTTCCTGACCGATAACTTTTTGAGAAGTTGCACAATCAAACAGGTTAATCGGTTTAGAAGGTTTATTTGTCATAGTATTTTCCTCTGTCTAAGTTTTAACTGGAAGTGATACTATAACAAATTTCTCCCAAAGGCAAAACACAAAAGATTACGGCTTTGTAACATTCGCTACCCGGCAACCGGAACCAGATAAGAGGTCAGCTGCCCAGCGTCCCAGCGATGAACATAAAAACCGAGCGGACGCACTTCCGCCACAATATTTTCCGCCGGCACAAAATCATATTTCGCCCGCCAGTTGGTACTCGGCGCCGCAATCACCGGAACGCCGTCAATATTCCCGCTTACCGGATTATGCAAATGCCCGCAGGCCACCAGCCGGACCGTATCTTTGTGATCGCTTATCAGATAACGGAATTTTTCATACCAGTTTTCCGCCCCGCCGTCAAAAGTCTTCAAACCGCTTTCAAACGGAAACTGATGCACCATAACCACCGTCGGTTTTTTATCGGGATTATCCGCCAGAACATTCTTCAGCCACAGGAAACGTTCTTCATCCAACGCGCCGTTCATAACTCCCTCCTTAAAAGTATCAACCGCAACCAGCCGCAGCGGATAACCGTCAACCACATACTGCAAACCGTCGCAAGACTGCGGAAGCGGATGAAAAGGATAATACGTCCGCAGCGCACCGATTAAATTATCCGTACCGTCTTTGTTGCCGGGAATAAGATAGTAAGGAACTTTCAGCTCATTCAAAAGGGCAAAAGCCTCGGCATAATGCTTTCGCGCAGAACCGTGCACAATGTCTCCGGTAACCAGCACGCAGTCAAACGGAACGCAGAAACGGTTAATTTCGCCGATAACGCGTTTAAGGTTTTCTTCTCCCGGTTTGGAAGGGTCTCCGATATGCAAATCGGAAATATGGGCAATATACATCTTTTTTCTCCTCTCTGCCAATATAAGCATACCTGCAAAGATATTAACCTTTTAATAACAATTTTATTGATTTAGAAAAAAATAATGCTATATTTGGGACAATTATTAATAACCTGCTGCTTTTAGAAAGGGATTTCCGTGCAGAAAAGAGTGTTTCTCTCCTCTATCTTGTCCGTCATGGTTTTGGTAACCAGCTCTTGCAGTTCTACCCATTCTGCCGTTTCCGATACCCACGATCAGGCTGATACTTTTGAAACTTACAACCGGGCAATGTTCAAATTCAACTACCAGGTTGACAAATATGTCCTCAAACCGCTGGCAGAAGGCTACCGCGCCATTACCAACCAATATGCACGCGATCGCATCAGTTCGGTTATTGCCAATTTAAAAGAACCTCTTTATGCTACTAACAATCTGTTGCAGGGCGAATTTACCGACAGCGGAATGAGCCTGGCCCGGTTCGCCGTCAATTCGACTTTGGGACTGGCCGGCATGTATGACGTCGCCGAAGGCTGGGGTTGGCCGCGCAAAAAAGCCGGTTTTGACAGCACATTGGCCAAATGGTGCATTAAAGACGGCCCCTACATCATTCTGCCGATTCTCGGCCCGAGCACCCCGCGCGCCGCTGTTTCGCTTGCCTTGGATTCGGCTTTCAATCCGCTCTACTGGGCAACTTATAACGATGCCAACGTCAAAGACAAAGTTATGTACTCATACGCGGCAGTTTCAGGCATCGTCACCAGAGAGTCCGTCATGGATATTTGGGATGACCTGGAACGCAACTCGGTTGACTTTTACGCGGCCATGCGTTCGGCTTACCTGCAAAACCGCGGCCAGTCCGGCTGTTATAATGATGAAAATGCTCAGGGAACGGCTGCTTACGACTTTGACTTCGGCATTGAAGACGAAGACATGACTTACCAGGATATGGAAAATAACTAATCAGTAATTCGGAGTTACAATTAATGAAAAAGAATATTCTTATGATTTTGACGGCAGCTCTTCTGCTGAATGTCAATCCGGCTCATGCGGCTGCCGATGCCGCCAAAGCGGAAGCCTTTGTTAAACAGGTAACCGAAAACGGCGTTGAAGACATCATTAACGCCAATATTTCTCAGGCGGAAAAAGACGCCCGCTTTGAAAAACTGTTTAACAATGCATTGGATCTGAATTTCATCGGCCAGTTCGTCCTCGGCCGCTACTGGAAGACGGCCACACCGCAGCAAAGACAGGATTTCATTCAGGCATACCGCGATTTAAATATCAAAACCTGGTCTAAGCGTTTTGACGAATTCAAAGGCAAACGTTTCATTTTTAAGGGAACCTCCCCCTCCACTTCTGCCAATCAGGTATTCGTCAACACTGACGTCCCGATGGATCAGGGCGAACCGGCTAAAGTCGTCTGGCGCGTTAAGCAAAACGGTGACAAATTCAAAATCGTTGACATTATTATCGAAAACGTCAGTCTGGCAATCACCGCCCGCAATGAATATACCGCTTACATTAAAAACAATCCCGGCGGTGTAAACGCTTTGATTAAAGATTTACAGCAAAAATCCAAATAATGCTGCTTTCCCCAAGCCCCTCTTTGGAGGGGCTTTTTTTTATATCCAAATATTTAGCTTCGTTAGTCTCAATAAACCTCATTTCTCATATTGTATTGACATTGCTTGCCGAATCTGCTAAAGTGAGAGTCAAGCTTTGGTCTAGTTATATGTATGAGGTGTATTATGAATGTACTTCCC
>OGCN01000277.1_pt1 | contig 89730 bp, 79 predicted proteins | sample 1570181 | NCBI WGS metagenome assembly OGCN01 (sample SAMEA4370584, study PRJEB24528) | human gut metagenome | reverse complement strand
TGGTTCTAATTCGTTGCAGTTGATTACAATATCCTACTTGCCGATGCAAAAATTCCTAAATATATTCCCCAGCACCTCATCATTAGTTATCTCCCCACCAACGATTTCTGCCAGATGGAACAGACATTCCCTTAAATCCTGGCTTACCAGATCACCGGAAAGTCCCATGGCCATTCCGTCCTGTACGCGGTGGATGGCTTCAAGGGCATGGGATAGAGCCTCGTAATGACGGACGTTGCTTACCACAACATCATTTTGTGTCACTTCGGGTAATGCTGCCGCTTTTACGAGAAGCTTTTGCAGTTCTGCTATTCCCTTGCGGTTTTTTGCAGAGATTGATATTGTTTCCATGCAGTCATCCTCACCAAGACATATATTTTCTTTCGCAACTATATCATGGTTGGGAGTCACATCACATTTGTTCATCACAAGGATGAGCTTTTTGCCTTCGCATCGTGGAATAACCTTGTCCTTTAATGTATCTATCTGGGCTTTTGCTTCAGTGCTGTCAACCACCCATAGTACTATTGAGGCCTGATCCAGCTTTTGGAAACTGCGTTCTATACCTATAGTCTCGATGGCGTCGGATGTCTCACGTATTCCGGCCGTATCAATAAATCTGAATGTTACTCCTTCAATGTTCATAGTGTCTTCTATCACGTCACGTGTTGTACCGTGAATGTCGCTCACTATGGCACGTTCTTCGTTCAGCAAGGCGTTGAGTAGGGTAGATTTGCCAGCATTTGTTTCACCTATGATTGCTACAGGGATACCGTTCTTTATCGCGTTTCCCACGCTGAACGACTGTACAAGACCGGTTATCACTTCTTCCACCTGCGATGCAATCTGTGCAAGTTCGCTACGGTCGGCAAATTCCAGTTCCTCATGGTCGCTGAAATCCAGTTCCAGCTCCATAAGAGATGTCAGATGGAGCAGCTTTTCTCTTAATGATGACAGCTCTCTGCTGAATCCACCACGCATCTGGTTCATTGCCATACGGTGTGTGGCGGCCGATGTGGATGCTATAAGGTCTGCCACAGCCTCTGCCTGGCTTAAGTCCATCTTGCCGTTCAGGAAAGCTCTTTGAGTGAATTCTCCGGGACCTGCAGCACGACATCCGTTCTTTATCAGCAGTTGCATCACTTGTTGCAGGATATACGATGAACCATGGCATGATATTTCCGTTGAGTCTTCACCCGTATATGAATGTGGTCCGCGGAAAAGGCTCACCAGCACTTCATCCTCTATTTCGCCTTCATTGCCAATGATATGCCCGAATGTCAGTGTGTATGCTTTACGTCCGTCTAGTGGAGCCCCGTTTATCGGACTGAAAATCCTGTCCGTTATGGCTATGGCATCCTTTCCCGAAACTCTTATAGTACCTATTGCACCTCCCTGTGCCGTAGCTATGGCACATATTGTATCATCTGTGTATAGAATATTCATTTGTATAAAATCAGTATAAATTTTTTACTATCATTCCCACGACCTTTTCCAGATATATGCGGTCTGTGTCGTCAAAAGTATTCAGCTCGTCACTGTCTATGTCCAAAACTCCGACAACATTCACGCCACTTATCATCGGAACCACTATTTCCGACCGTGAAAGTGAACTGCATGCAATGTGTCCCGGAAAAAGATCCACGTCTGCCACCACCTGCGTCCTGGCTTCTGCCCATGCTGTTCCGCACACACCTCTTCCTTTTTTTATACGATAGCATGCTACACTTCCCTGAAACGGTCCCAAGTGCAGTTCTCCTTCTTCTATCAGATAAAAACCTATCCAGAAGAAGCCGAATGCCTCTTTCAGTGCGGCAGTAGTATTTGCCAGTACGCTGATAATGTTCTTCTCGCCCTCAATCAGATGCGAGTACTGTTCAAGGAAGTGTAAATATTTTTCTTCCTTTCCGGCTATATTGTCCTGCTTGAAACTCTCTTCCATTATATTCTTTCCAATACCGTTTTTATTAAGTCGTCTATCTGGTTTTTATATCCTGTGTTGGCTTCCTTTGCCACTCTGTTTGCAATTACCATACATACCGTCGTAGCTTTGTGTCCCTGTAGTCTTGCCAGACCTGCAAGTGCCGAACTTTCCATCTCGAAATTGGTTATTCTTCGTCCGTCATATTCGAATGTCTCTATTTTTTCATTCTGATGCGGATCTGCCAACTGAACCCGCAGTTTCCTTCCCTGTGGTCCGAAGAAACCTCCGCAAGCCACAGTAATACCTCTCACCATATCTTTGCCTGCTATGCGTTCCACCATCTCCTTGTTGGCATGAATTGCATATGGGGCGGGGGAGCACATATTTCCACACCATCCCAGATGATTCAGCAACGCACGTTCCAAAGGCAGGTCACAGACAGCGTTTCGTCCTTCGTAGAAGTTAAGCAATCCGTCAAAACCTATCGATATTTCAGAGCAGATGAATGTTCCCACAGGAGTATAAGGCTGCAATCCTCCGCACGTTCCTATCCTGACTATTTCAAGCGATTTCAGATTTTCCTTTTCATATCTTGTGTTGAAGTCTATATTCGCCAGAGCATCAAGCTCATTCATCACGATATCTATATTGTCACATCCTATGCCTGTTGAGACTACGGTTATTCTCTTACCTTTGTACGTACCGGTTATGGTTCTGAACTCCCGGCTTTCCACTTCGCATTCTTTGCTGTCGAAATGCGATGCCACAGTAGCCACACGTCCCGGATCTCCCACCAGTATCACCTTGTCTGCCAGATGTTCAGGTTTCAAATGCAGATGGAACACCGATCCGTCTTCATTTATAATAAGTTCCGAAGGGGCAAAATATTCTTTCATAGGCATTTATTTAAGTTCAATGTTTCTTATCGTAGTTGACATTCTTTCTATTTCGGCTCTTAAATCATTCACCCTCTTTTCTTTATCCAGTATTCCCGGTGCCATTGAGGCTTTTGTTGCCTGGTTTGATTTCGAATATTTCTCTCTCAATTGTCCCAGTTCCTTTTCCAGGGCATTCAGGTCACTCTGTTTTTTGGTCATCTCCTGAAACATCTGTTTTGCTTTTGCCTTTCTGAAATCGTTCAGCGATGTATATGTCCTGTTGTCATTCACAATGAATGTGAAATCAGCTTTCTTGGCCTTGTTTTCTGTGGCATACATCACCTTTGCAAGCCTTTGCTTTGCTCTGGCAACAGTGTTGTTGTCCGTTTGTGTAAGAGCTATATTATCAAGTTTTGCCAGGGAAATCATTTTGTCTTCACCCACAGCGTCATAATCGTAAGTAATCTTCGATTCGTTTGGCACGAACACATACACACACACTTTCCCCTCCGGCTGATACCTGTCCGATGCAAACCATCCCAGATTGTTATAATCGTCTATGGCATACATATAGTCGTTGAACCTCGAGTTGAAAGGATATCCTATGTTGTCCGGTTTGAAGAATGAGTTCTCTTCCGAGTCGGCACGCGTAATGAATATGTCGTATCCTCCCAGACTGTCATCTCCTTTTGCCGAGAAATAAAGTGTTGTACCGTCCGAGTCCAGGAATGGGAAGTTCAGTACTGTCATGTCTTCGTTTATGCCTTTCAGCTTTTGCGGATTGCTCCAGCTGTCAATCAGCTTCATGCTTGCATACAGCTTGCTGTTTCCGTTTTCATCCTTTCCTGAGAGCAGCATTTTGTCTCCCATCTCGTTGATGAATTCCACTGTCATATCGTCATCATTGCCGCTACCGTCATTGGTCATTTTTAGTGTACCGGCCTGTTCGCTCAATTTATATGCGTCAAGAAATCTCTGTTTATCCACCACGAAACTGTCTATCACCGTAATGTTCTCCACGCTTCTTATCAGTCTTTCACCCTTCCTGTATTTCGTCATCAGTTCTTCGGCTTCCGATGTATCTCTTTTCTTTTTTTCCAGCCAGTAGATATGTTGTTCCAGATTTTCTATAGCATCTTCATATCTGTACATGTCATAATAAGCCTTGCTTACGTACAGGTAAGCGTTTATCACCTTTCTGGCCGCACTTTTTTCCAGATAAGGCAGTCCTTCCATCATCTCTCCCGTCTCATAACAGCATGCCCCGTACCAGAAGTTATAGCTGGCGTTCGACGGCGATTGCTTCACCAGTTTCTTGAATACCGGTTTTGCCTTTTCGAATTCACCTTGTGTAAACCATCTCTGCGCCTGGCTAAGCGTCTGTGCTCCGGCACTGGCAGAAAACATCAATAGTGCTATTGCAGTCAGTTTTATTTTTGTATCCATATATATCTGTTTTTATATTTTCTTGTTTTATCATTGTGATCAACCGATTGGTGGTCAAATCATTCTATTCAATCAGGAATTAAAAACTAATATTCTCATCAACTTTCTACAAAAATAATCAAAATATCCGAAAGCAGGTATTTATCTTCAATTATTTAGTAGGCTGATGCAGCTTGACATAAGCTTTTATCTGCGATTGCGGAGTATATTTCCACTCATACCGGATGTTTGCGTAATCAGGTTCCTGCCGGAAAGCATGGCTGTATTTTTATGATAAATCAAGGAATATACGTAAAAAAAATAACGGACAAGACTGAACAAAAACATTTTATGAGTACCTTTGCACCCGCTTTTTGAAATGATTTATGACAAAACAGACTGAAGAAGACAAGACACTCTACCGCATAAACAAGCGTTTCCTGAAAGGAATAGTTGATTACGGACTTATAAACGACGGCGACAAGATCCTGGTCGGACTGTCGGGAGGAAAGGACTCCATGGCTCTGCTTGAACTGCTTGCCATGCGTTCCAGAATATTCAAGCCGCGTTTCTCTGTCATGGCGGTACATGTGGAGATGAGCAACATAGAATACAAGTCGGACACTACGTACCTGCGCGAGTTTGCAGAATCGCTTGGCGTTGAGTTCGTCACCTACACCACCTCGTTCGATCCTACAACAGACACACGCAAGTCGCCGTGCTTCCTCTGTTCGTGGAACAGACGCAAGGCATTGTTTACCGTAGCCAAGGAACATGGATGCAACAAGATTGCCCTCGGTCATCACATGGACGACATTCTTGAGACACTGCTGATGAACATGACGTTTCAGGGAGCTATAAGTACCATGCCTCCACGCCTGGTGATGCGCAAGTTCGATATGACCGTCATCCGCCCTATGTGCCTGATACACGAGTCGGACCTGATAGAAATGGCTCGTATCCGCGGATACCGCAAGCAGATAAAGAATTGTCCTTATGAGAAGGATTCCCACCGCTCGGACATGAAGGAAGTGCTGCACCGTCTGGAAGAGATGAATCCCGAGGCAAGATACAGCCTGTGGAGCAGTATGAACAACATCCAGGAAGACATGCTGCCTGTAGTAGAGAAACTGTAAACTGAAAACTTAAAAAACTCACAATATGTTATCACATGGAATTTTCTCAGTATTATTACTGATTTTGTCAAACATTTTCATGACATTTGCCTGGTATGGCCATCTCAAGATGCGCGAATACAGCTGGTTTGAATCATTGCCGCTGATAGGAGTGATAGCCTTCAGCTGGGCTATAGCATTTTTCGAATACTGCCTTCAGGTACCTGCCAACCGTCTTGGCTTCCGCGAGAGTGGGGGACCGTTCGATATCATGCAGCTCAAGGTCATCCAGGAGGTTATCACACTTGTTGTGTTCACCGTATTCTCTGTCATAGCCTTCAAGATGGAACTGAAATGGAACCACCTTGCAGCATTCTGCTGTCTTATCCTGGCAGTCTATTTCATATTCAAGAAATAAGAAAATGTCCCGACATATCATAAAATATGCCTTGCCGTTCTCAATCTGACGACAAGGCATATTTCTTTTCCCGCGGCTTATTCCAGTCCGTATCTCATCTTTCTTATCTTCTCCTGTTCGGCTCTTTCTTCAGCCTCCCGTTTTTCCTTTTTCCTCATATAGATATAGATGCTGTCCATGCTTCCCGGCAGTTCTTCAATCATCTTCTCCTCCATGGCTTTCACCTTTTCCTCCTCATCCTTTATTTTCTTAGCTGCCTTGGCCTTTTTCACGTTCCATCTGAAGTTCCTTCTCACCCTGTCAGGCTTTCTCTCCTTGTCCGCTTCCTCGTTCGCCTTTTCCAGATACTCGTTCCTCAGCGAGTCTTTCCTCAATGCAATCACCATCTCTATCTCCGCCCTTGCTGAGTCCGACAATACAGGAAAATCCCCTGTCATTGCCGTATCTTTCCCGTTCTTGCTGTAGTCGAACACAGGCATCGTCATCCCGTTGTAGAATGTCGGAAATTTCAGGCTGTCAGCCAGCGACGGCTGATACGTCTGATATGTCTTCCATGCATTTGCATGCTTCCTGTTATGTTGCAGCATCCTTCCCCTTCGAGTAAGGTTGTTGTATATAAATCCCAGTATGTCAAGATTTCCTATAGTCACCCCCGCACCTTTCATCATCACCCCGTCGCTTATCATACCTGCCGAAGGAGCTATGCTCCTTCCGTAATTGCCTTCTTCATCTCCGAAAGGATTGAATGTCCACGTTATCTCATAATCCTTCTCTTTTTTGCCGAACACCATTACGTCATACACCGGATCTTCGCCGAATTTTGTCCATATGGAGTATGGAAGCATCCTTATATATCCTTTTGGCTTTCTCACCTTCGTGGTGTCTGTAAGGCTCTTGGGTACTGCCAGATCGGCCTTGAACTCCATCCACGGTTTCTTCAACGGTGCCTCAAGAGGTTTTGTCGCATCGTTGTTCATTTCAGGCATAAAATCAAACTTGATCAGCTTTATGGCATCCTCGTTCAGTTTCAGTTCACTGTCCGTCTTTTCGTTCTTGAAATCCTTCTTGAAGTCAGTGTTCAACTGCTGTGCCGCAATATTGTTACCTATCATCAGCATGCCGGCTATAATGACCGGAATATGTACCTTACTGTTATTCTCCATCTTTTCCTAATATCATTTCACTCTTCCGCCCTGTAGCCAATGCTTCTCGTAATATCGTTCGTTCAGGCTGCTCACCACCACTCCCACACTGCTCGAAGCGTGTATGAATCTGCCGTTTTTCAGATATATCCCTACGTGCGATGCCTTTCTTTTCTTTTTTCCGTTGTGGAAGAAAACCAGATCCCCCTCACGCAGATTTCTTTTCAGGATTTTCCTGCAGTCGTCATTCCTCTGGTCCTCCGCGCTTCTTCCCAGTTTTTTCATATACACGGTCTTGTATATTGCCGATGTCAGTCCCGAGCAGTCCACACCTTTCTTCGTCTTGCCTCCGTACCTGTATGGCGTACCTATCCAGTCGGCAGCTTCGATGTACAGCTTGTGGTTGTCGTTCATCTCTATATCCATGTCCAGTCTGATGGCCGCAGCTGCCAGATCCCTGAAGTCATAGTTAAACCTGTGGCTTCCGCACGACGACAGCAGCAGTACCGATATACACACCGCCATTACATGGATTATTTTTCTGTATAGAGTCTTTTCTGGCATTTATAATGTCTTTTTTTACGTGTTTCAATACAAATGTAGTCAATAGTTCCCTTTCGGAAGATTTCCGTTTGCACAATTTAGTTACAATTTAACATTATTCTTACAATATATCCCCTGATTACAAAAAAATGGAGACGATACACTCATAATTCGTAGTATATCGTCTCCAATATATATTTACGGTCACCTCTCGGCTATTCCGTCAATCTCATTTCACCGGCGAGTTCATGCTCACTTCAATCATGTTCTTCTGTCCGAAGAAGTCTTTTGCGAATTTCTTCAGGTCATCTATTGAAATTCCGTTCACGGTGTTTTCATATCCTTTGTTCATATCTACACCTTCCCACAACATGGTGTTCAGAATTCCCATCCAGTAAGAGTTTTCCTTCTGGTTCTGCTGATATGTCTTGAGCATATATTCTTTCACCTTGTTCAGGTCTTCAGTCTTAGGACCCTGTGCGATGAAGTCGCTGATACCTTTGTTTATCAGTTCCACCATCTGAGGTCTGCGCTGCGGATCAGTGTCGAAATATATCTGGAACACACCTTCAGCTTCAGGATATTTGCTTACAGAGCCGTTGCATGACACACCGTATGTACCTCCTGCATCCTCTCTCACAGTCTGTGTATATAGAATGTTCAGCAGTTGTCCCATCATGCTCATCAGCACCACATTTTTCTGGTCATACTTGCATTTTCCGCTTGCCACCATAAGAACTGACGATTTGGCTGTCTCCATCTCTCTTGTGAAGTTGTTTTCATACAGTCCCTTTCTGATGTCAGGGTTCACGTCGCGGAATTTCTCGTTACGTTTTGTCGAAGGCAGACTGCCCAGATATTTTTCTATCAGCGGAGTAGCTGTAGCCTCGTCAATGTTGCCCACCATGATGAAAGTAAAGTCGCTTGCGTCAGCAAATCTGTCTTTATACAGTTCCATCACCTTGTTGTAGTCAATCTTGTCAAGAGTCTCAGCCTTCACGCTTATAGCTCTAGGATGTCTGTTATACAGAGCCACGCTTATTGAGTCGCCGAAAGCAGTGTTAGGGTCAGCTTCAGCATTAGCCAGGGCAGCCTTGTTTCTGTTGATAAACGATGCGAAAGCATCCTGATCCATTCTTGGAGCTGTAAATCTCAGATAAGTAAGCTGCAGCATTGTTTCCATATCCTTAGGCGAGCAAGAACCGCTTATACCCTCAGTCAGGCTGTTTACGTATGCCGATGCCGAAGCCATCTTTCCTGCAAGCACCTTGTCCAGATCCACTGCGCTGAAGTTGCCTAGTCCTCCCAGGCTTACCACCTGGTTGATCAGTTTGAACTGAATTGCATCCTTGTCGTCGAACATTGAAGTACCACCGGTACTGAAAGCCTGCATTCTCACTTCGTCAGCCTTGAAGTCAGTCTTCTTCAGAACCACCTTCACACCGTTGCTCAGAGTCAGGATCTTGCTGTTGAACGGTCCTGCTTCCTCTTTCACAACCTTTCCTCCTGCAGGAAGTTCCTTCATCAGAGGTTCGTTTGAAACCTTATCCACGTATGCTTCAAGTTTTGCAGCCTTAACCTTGTCGATAACTCCCTTCAGCTCAGCTTCTGTAGGATATTTCATACCTTCCTTCTCAGGACAGAACACGCTCAGCACGATGTTCTTTTCTCCGATAATCTGTTTTACCACCTGGTTGATTGCATCTACAGGAATGTTAGGCACAATCTGGTTCATTATCGCATATTCGTTCTCTATGCCAGGGATAGGTTCGTTGTCGATGAAGTGTCTCACATATTCGTTCACATACTGTGAGTTTCTCATCTTCTCCCTTTCGTTGTAAGCCGATTCCAGACTTCTCAGATAGTCGGCCTTTGCTCTTGCATATTCGCTTGCGGTAAATCCGAACTGTCTCACTCTTTCTATTTCAGTCATCAACGCTTCCGTAGAAGTCATGATGCCGTCTTCCTTGGCTACAGCCAGTCCCATGAAAGCACCCTTGGTCTTTGCCAGCAGATAGATACCGTCATCGGCAAAAGCCTGGATGAATGGAGGCTGTGGCTTCTGAGTAAGCTCTGACAGACGTGCATTCAGCATATTGCTTATCATCGAAGTCATATAGTTCATTGCCAGATATCCCATATTGTTCTTCATTTCATCAGGCACAACCTCATGCTTGTAGAACAGATATATGATAGGCACCTGCTGTTCCTTGTCCTTAGCCACGGCTATCAGCGGTTCGTCATTGTCAGGTACAGGGAAATATACTCTTTCAGCAGCGTTTGCAGGCATCTCGATAGGGGAGAACATCTTCTTGATTTTCTCTTCCACCTTGTTCACGTCCACGTCGCCCACTACTATGATACCCTGCTGGTCCGGTCTGTACCATTTTTCATAATAGTCTTTCAGAGCCTGATAAGGGAAGTTATCCACCACTTCCATTGTACCGATAGGCAGACGGTAAGCATACTTGCTGTCCTTGAACATTATAGGGAACACCTTTTCGTACATACGCATCATGGCACCTGTTCTGGTTCTCCATTCTTCGTGTATCACCTTACGTTCCTTGTCTATTTCCTCATGATCCAGAGTCAGGTCGTTGGCCCAGTCGTGCAGTATCAGCAGACATGAGTCAATCACAGTCTCTCTTGCCACAGGAACATTCGAGATGTTATACACAGTCTCGTCTATTGATGTATATGCATTCAGGTTAGCTCCGAATTTCACACCGATAGTCTCAAGATACTCTCTCAGCAGGTTTCCCGGATAGTTTGTCGTACCGTTGAAACACATATGCTCCAGGAAGTGTGCCAGTCCTCTCTGATTATCCTCTTCAAGAATAGAACCTACTTTCTGTGCAATGTAGAAATCGGCCTGGTTCTCAGGCAGCTCGTTGTGTCTGATGTAATAAGTAAGCCCGTTTTCCAGTTTTCCTATACGTACATTCGGATCGGTAGGTATAGGCGGCATCTGCTGTGCGAAGCCTGATGCCATACCGCCTATGAATATTATCATGGCGGCAGAACGTTTCCATAAATTCATGTTTGTAATTAATAATTAACAATTAATAATTAATAATTAATAATTGACAATAAACAATTGACAATTAATAATTTAGAACTGGAGGTAAATTAAAAATTAAAATTGATGACATGCACTCGTTTTTAATTTTTAATTATTAATTCTTCATTTATTCAAATATCTCTCCGCCTCAATAGCAGCCTTACATCCGCTTCCTGCAGCTGTAATAGCCTGACGGTAATGAGGGTCAGCCACGTCACCTGCTGCAAACACACCCGGAACTCCGGTACATGGTGTATTGCCTTCAGTGATGATGTAACCCACCTCGTCAGTCTTCACCCATGGCTTGAAGATGTCAGAGTTAGGCTTATGGCCTATTGCAAGGAAGAAACCGTCGATAGCCACGTCATATCTTTCCTCGTCAGCTTCGCCCATTCTCTTCACCACGTGCATACCTTCCACGCCGTTGTCGCCATACAGTCCCACTGCATTGTGTTCGAACAGCACCTTAATCTTAGGATGGTTCATCACTCTTTCCTGCATAATCTGCGATGCTCTCAGGAACGGCTTTCTCACCACCAGATACACCTCGCTTGCCAGACTTGCCAGATATAGGGCTTCCTCGCAGGCTGTATCACCGCCGCCCACTACAGCCACTTTCTTCTTTCTGTAGAAGAAACCGTCGCAAGTGGCACATGCGCTCACGCCCATACCTGCATATTTCTTTTCATCTTCCAGTCCCAGATACTTTGCAGTAGCACCAGTCGAGATGATTACCGCATCCGCAGTAATTTCCTTTTCTCCGTCCACCTCGAAAGTATATGGAGCCTTGCTCAGGTCAGCCTTTGTCACGATACCGTTTCTTATCTCAGCGCCGAATTTCTCAGCCTGCTTTCTCAGGTCGTCCATAAGCACCGGACCTGTCACCCCTTCAGGATAACCGGGGAAGTTTTCCACTTCAGTTGTAGTTGTCAATTGTCCTCCAGGCTGGAGTCCTTCATAAAGTACAGGATTGAGGTTTGCTCTTCCTGTATATATTGCGGCAGTATATCCTGCCGGTCCCGATCCTATGATCAGGCATTTCACGTGTTCTGTAGCCATACTGAAAATTATTATTGGTTACTAATGTTTATATTACTATCTCAAATCTATAATCTCTGCATTCGGATATTTCTTCCTGTCGAACTTGAAGAAAGAGTCCGCCAGGTTCAATGTCCTGTATTCCTTCACGGTGAATTCCTGCGCATCGCCCGAATTGCTTTCCAGTTTCACATACACAGGCTGCATCCTGTTGTTCACCGATATTGTTATCTCCTTTATATCCTGCTTCTTTTCAGGTCTCAGCACTATATCCTTACACATCATTCCGCTTCTGCTCTTCGTGCCTGCATACGAGTAGTTGAAGCCGTTCCTGTACATCCCTATCATGGCATACGGATTAATCGACTGTATCTCCTCTGCCGTAGGCGACGACACGTTCACCTCTTCGTTATCCTCCACATAGCTCCATAGAGTTTCTCCGTCAAACCAGCTTTTTATGCCACCGCAGTCCAGAACGAATTTGTTTCCTTTCAGTGCTATTGTCCCTTTCACGCTGCCGTCAAACACAATTTCCGTACCCGCCGCCTTGTCGTATTCTGCCGCCATGGCGTCAAGTACCTGCCTTGCCTTCGCATCCTTCTGTCCGAAGCATTGCAGCGTAGCCAGCAATAATGATATTACAGTTAAATATCTTATATTCATTATCAGCTCCTAATTTTTGATTATCAGCTCTTAATTTTTAATTATTAACTCTTAATTATTAATTATCAATTATTAGCCCTTAATTGACTAAGTCTCATCTGCAAGTCATTCTCGTCAATACACAGCACATCTCTTGCCTTGCTGCCGTTTGCCGGACCCACGATACCCGCTCTCTCCAGCTGGTCCATGATACGTCCCGCCCTGTTATATCCCAGCGACAGTTTTCTCTGTATAAGCGAAGTAGAACCCTGCTGATGATAAATAATCAGTCTTGCAGCTTCCTCAAACATAGGGTCCAGTCTGTTCATATCAACATCCGCAGCTCCGCTAGGTTCCGCATTCTCATCCACATATTCAGGCAGCTCGAAAGCGGTAGGGTAGCCCTGCTGTTTGCTTATGTATTCCGAAATCTTCTCCACCTCCGGAGTATCCACAAATGCACACTGCACACGCACCGGATCATTTCCCTGCAGATAAAGCATATCACCCTTACCGATAAGCTGCTGTGCACCCGGTCTGTCCAGAATAGTTCTTGAGTCCATCATAGATGCCACTCTGAAAGCCACACGTGCAGGGAAGTTTGCCTTGATGGTACCTGTGATGATGTTCGTTGTCGGTCTCTGGGTTGCTATTATCGCATGTATTCCCACCGCACGTGCCAGCTGAGCTATACGGCATATAGGAAGTTCCACTTCTTTTCCCGCAGTCATTATCAGGTCGCCGAACTCATCTATAATTATCACTATGTAAGGCATGAACTTGTGTCCGTTTGCCGGATTAAGCTGTCTGTTGATGAATTTCGCATTATATTCCTTTATGTTTCTGCATCCCGCCTTCTTCAGCAGGTCATATCTCGTATCCATCTCCACACACAGCGAGTTCAGTGTCTGCACCACCTTTGTCACGTCAGTGATGATTGCGTCCTCCGCATCAGGCAGCTTTGCAAGGAAATGCTTCTCTATCGGTGCATAGATGGCGAATTCCACCTTCTTAGGGTCGATAATCACGAATTTCAGTTCGCTCGGATGCTTCTTATACAGCAGCGATGTCACGATGGCGTTCAGTCCCACAGACTTACCCTGTCCTGTAGCACCTGCCACCAGCATATGCGGAGCCTTTGCCAGATCCACCATGAACACCTCGTTGGTGATAGTCTTACCCAGCGCTATAGGCAGCTCGTAAGTACTCTCCTGAAACTTCTTGCTAGCCAGCACAGAGCTCATAGGAACGATTTTCGGACTCGCGTTAGGCACTTCTATACCTATCGTACCTTTTCCCGGTATAGGGGCAATTATACGTATTCCCAGTGCCGAAAGGCTCAGCGCTATATCATCCTCCAGATTTCTGATTTTCGATATTCTCACGCCCTCAGCCGGAGTAATCTCATACAGCGTCACCGTAGGCCCCACATTAGCCTTTATCGACGAAATCTCTATTCCGAAACTTCTCAACACCTGGATAATCCTGTTCTTGTTGGCATTCTGTTCCTCCATGTCGATGCTCGGCCCGTCGTCAGGATAAGTCTTCAGCAGATCCAGGGTAGGGAACTTATACAGCTCCAGATCCAGTCTCGGGTTATACGGAACATTCAGGTCGCCTCTTACCTTTTCCTCTTCCTTAGTCTCTTCTATCTCAAAAGCAGGTCCCCCGTCATCAGCCTTTGCCGGTTTCGACATGTTCTCTGCCTCAATAATCTTTTTCGCATTCACCGGAACATCGTCCAGCGGAAGCTCTATGCTGTTGTCTGTATAGTTTACGTCGTCGCTGTAAACCTCCTCGGCATAAGGTTCAGGCTCATTCTCATGCTTGAATTCGGCATATTTCTTCTCGTAGTCCACATTTATGATATCCTCTTCCACGGCCTTTTCCTCTTCAGCTGCAGTCTCTTCTTCAGCATCATCCTCACCTGCGTTTTCTTCAGCCGCCTTATGCTTCTTTCCGAACAGTTTTCCCAATATTCCACCCGGCATCAGTCTTGCACTCCATTTCGGCTTTTCTTCCGCCGTCTTTTCTTCAGCTTCCTCAGCATTCTCGTCTTCAGCCGCAGTCTCTTCCTCGGCAGGAGCCTTCACCTCTTCCACTGCCACCGCCTCATTCCTTGTCTCCTCGTCAGCCTTAGGCCCGCTGTTGCTGTCTGTCGTGTTGTCATTCTTCTTGAAATCCGGATGTATAACCTTTCTCACCACATCCATTGTCTGTCTTCTGATGGCAATACCTATTATTATACCGCAGAACAGCAGCAGCAATATCAGTCCCGGCACTCCGATATACGATTCTATCCACAGAGACACATTATACCCGTGCATACCTCCCGGGTAGATGAAAGAATTCTCAAACACTTTTCCGAAAGCAAATCCCAGTGTCACCGACAGCCAGTACATTATGCTCATACATCCCAGGAACCATTTCCATACCGTAAAGTTGTATGCCTTCATCAGCTTCGTACCCGCGATAAGCAGCACCACCACTATCAAATATGCCGGAATACCGAAACAGTCGTTTATCAGAAATTCCGCCAGTCTGGCACCCGCCGGTCCCGTATGGTTCTGCACCACCTCCGTTTCGCCAATCGAGTTCACCGCCGTCACACTCTGGTCAGCTCCTCCTGCCGACAGGAACGAAGTGAATGCCAGAAACATATACACTCCGAACATCAGACATATCAGTCCTCCTATAAAGTGTCCTGTCTCTCCGTTCAGTGCCGATTTTATCTTCTTTTTACTATTGTCCTTAGAGTTTATATTCGATTTTTTATTGTCTTTTTTTGTACTCATAACATATATCAGTTAATTACCGTTTTACAAAATACTCATGCAAAGATAATACAAACGATATGAAAACAGTAAACAAAAAACAATAAAAACAGAAAAAATTCCTACCTTTGCACATATATTTTAAAGAATAGCAGACAAATTAAATCAAATGAAATCATCAAATCAACCTATTTTCGATGCAAACACAGTCGAGTTCGTTACCGTAGCCGCCGAGTTTTGCGGTTTTCTGGAACGTACTCCCGAAATGCAGCCCTCCGAGTTTGTCGATCGCAGTCTCAAGCTCCTTCCGCTGCTTTATCTGAAAGCATCCTTGCTTCCCGATTGCGAACCTCTCGACGACATCGAGCCTGAGACATTCGTTACAGAAACCGACTATGAACATCTGCGCAGCCTGATAGCGGAACAGTTGGGTCCTGACGATGACTATCTTGAGGTTTTCCTTGATGACATGGCATTCAGCGACACACCTATCAAGCAGAACATCTCTGAAGGCCTGGCAGACATCTACCAGCCGCTGAAAGATTTCGTATGCGTATATAGCCTGGGTCTCGACAGAACTATGAACGATGCCCTCTGGCGTTGCCGCGAGCAGTTCGCATCCTACTGGGGACGTACATTGGTCAATGTCATGCGTGCCCTTCACAATGTAAAGTATCACGGTGAAGAATCAGAATGCTAAACACGGACAGACATGACAGACTACCAACCCACAATAGACAAGAAACTCATATCCGAAATGCCTAAAGTGGTTTTCCCCGGCCGTATCATTATCATCTACACCGAGGACGATGCCCGCAAGGCTGTAGCCTATCTCAACCGTTGCAGCGTAGTGGGAGTTGACACCGAAACCCGTCCCTCGTTCAAGAAAGGAAAGGTGAACAGTGTAGCCCTTCTGCAGGTTGCCACATCCGACACATGCTTCCTTTTCAGGCTGAACCGTATCGGCATACCGGACTTCCTCGAAGAGTTTCTGCAGAACGATGTCCTGAAGATAGGACTCTCTCTCCGCGACGATTTCAACATGCTGCGACGTGCGAACAACAAGGACCCGAGGGTAGGCAACTGGATTGAACTCCAGGACTATGTATCCCGTTTCGGCATTCAGGAAAAAAGTCTCCAGAAGATATATGCCATACTCTTCGGCGAGAAAATATCCAAGAGCCAGCGCCTTTCCAACTGGGAAGCCGACGTCCTGACCGAAGCACAGCAACAGTATGCCGCTACGGATGCATGGGCTACGCTGAGGATTTATCAGAGGCTGAATAATGAATAATGAAAAATTAATAATTAATAATTGGCGGATGTCATCAGTTTTAGTTCTTAATTTTTAATTTTTAATTCTTAATTCTTAATTAACTTCGTTGACCATTGGTTAGCATCGCTGATTTTTAATTCTTAATTCTTAATTCTTAATTTTTAATTGAATAACATGAACAAAGTATATTTAAAACCCAAGAAGGAAGAATCGCTTCTCCGCTTTCACCCGTGGGTGTTTTCCGGCGCCATAGCCCGTGTAGAGGGCAATCCGGAAGAAGGAGAGGTAGTTGAAGTATATACATCCGACAAGCAGTACATAGCTTCCGGACACTATCAGATAGGCAGCATCGCCGTACGTGTGCTCACATTCAGGAAAGAAGAGATCAATCACGATTTCTGGGTACGCCGTCTTACCGTTGCGCGTAACCTCCGTCAGGCTCTCCGTCTTATCGGAACAGAGACCAACAATGCCTGCCGCCTTGTACACGGCGAAGGCGACAATCTTCCAGGTCTTATCATCGACCTCTACGACCATACAGCCGTCATGCAGGCACACTCTGCCGGAATGCACGTCTATCGTCACGAGATAGCCAAGGCACTCAAGGAAGTGATGGGCGACACCGTCAGCAACATATATTATAAGAGTGAGACCACGCTCCCTTTCAAGGCCGATCTTGAATCTACAGAGAACGGATTCCTCCTCGGAGGCAGCACAGAGAATGTGGCAATGGAGAACGGCCTTCTCTTCCACGTCGATTGGCTCAAAGGTCAGAAAACAGGCTTCTTTGTCGATCAGCGTGACAACCGTGCCCTTCTCGAGCACTACTCGCTCGGCCGCAACGTCCTCAATATGTTCTGCTACACCGGAGGATTTTCATTCTACGCCATGCGAGGCGGAGCCCGTCTTGTCCATTCCGTTGACAGCTCATCCAAGGCTATCGACCTCACACGTGCCAACGTAGAGCTTAACTTCCCTGGCGACAAGCGTCATGAAGCCTTTGCCGAAGATGCCTTCAAGTATCTCGACAGGATGGGAGGGGAGTACGATCTTATAATCCTCGATCCGCCTGCATTCGCCAAACATCGCGGAGCCCTTCGCAATGCCCTTCGCGGCTACACCAAGCTCAATGCCAAGGCATTCGAGAAAATCCGTCCGGGAGGCATCCTCTTCACCTTCTCCTGCTCTCAGGTAGTAAGCAAGCAGGATTTCCGCAATGCAGTCTTCACTGCTGCAGCCCAGAGTGGCAGAAGCGTACGCATCATGCACCAGCTCACACAGCCGGCCGATCATCCGGTCAATATATACCATCCTGAAGGTGAATACCTCAAGGGACTGGTACTGTATGTAGAATAAAAAAATAGCTCCTCGGAATTGAGGAGCTATTTTTTTATTATGCGATATTCATTATCAGAAAGTCACGTTCAGACCGAAGCTCAGGTTCATATTCATGTTGTTCAGAGGAATATACTGCTTGCTCACCTTTCCTACTATATAGTCCATACCTACGAACAGGCTCATTACTCTAGGGTGGAAGTTCACAATCCATCCCATTGTGCTGCCGTACGATGTGATACCGTAGTTGATACCTGCTTCAAACCAGCTCAGAGGAGAAACATTAGCCGAGAAACGTCCTTCGCTCCATGAATACTTACCGTTGATTCTTGTAGAAGAAAGGAAGCCGAACGAAAGTTTGTCATACATCGGTAGTGCATATTCCGCACCTAAATTCAATGTAGCAGCCAGTGCTCTGTTCAGTTTTCCTCCTGTGCTTCTTCTGTGCAGGTTGGTATAGTCTTCAAAGTCATCCGAAAGTTTGTCCAGCTGGTTGTCAAATGAATTCTCGCTGTCTTCATCCATCGACAGGTCATGGAAACCTTCGAAAGTCCAAGGCTCGTTGTTAGTCGAAGCATAAGTATTGTTGCTCCAGTTCATGAATCCCAGATCCTTGATGGCAGCCGATACAGTCAGATTATCCATCACCTCGTATGTGGCACCCAGATCCAATGCCAGACCGAATCCTCCCAGTCCCGGAGAGTTCATTTCTATATTGTCAAAATCCACCAGCGTACCCTCGTTACCTGTATATTCGGCACCGCTTTCCTCTTTTGTCGGAACGTTCAGTCCGGCCATTGCGATATTCATCTCTCCGTTGGCCATCACTTCCCATTTGTCTTCGCTCAGCGTTACTTTTGTATTGCTCAGGTTCATGTTGGCATACAGACCGCCCAGCAGAACCTTGAATTTTGCACCCACTCTCAGATTGTCGAATATCTGTCTTGAGTGTCCCAAGGCGATTTCCACATAGTTGGAAGTAGAGATACCCATGCTTCCCAGGTCATAAACGGTATTAGGTCCGCTCTGTCCCACCTTCATGAATTCAAAGAAATCCTTAGGCACATATACCGAAGAACTCGATCTCAGTCCTATATCCAGAGTATTGAAACCTCCCCATCCTCTGAATCCCATTGAGATGATTGAAGTATTCACGTTCAGCGACATCTTGTTGATGTTTCTCAGTCCCCCGAGAAACTCTTCGGCACTTACGCTGCTGTTCATGAAAGTGGTCAGTTTGTTGCCGGCAGTAGGGTATATGAAGTTTGCCATACCCACATTACCCATTGTTCCGAAATTCATGTTTCCCAATACCGGGATACTGAAATACGATTTGTCGCTTTCCAGTGCCGGGTTCAGCTGATGCTTGAACAGATATCCGTCCAGAAAATATCCCGAGTTAAGAGCCTGGGCAGAAACCCCTGTAGCTGCACACATCATGGCAGCTCCCATCATATATTTAGCTATATTCTTCATCTTCTTTTTCATTTAATATTAGTTCAGATCCATAGTAATACCGCCTACAAGTCTCAGTTTTATTTCAGTAAACTGCATAGTCTGGTTTTCGTTCAGTGTAACATCGCTTACGCTGTTGTCAACCGATGCCACGACAGAGATTTCTATACCGTCCAGTCCTGCAATCCTGCCGTCTTCAGTTGTCAGAGTGAAGTTCACGTTTTGAGTTGTCGGTGCACCGATTTCTCCGGCTTTGATTTCTACATCCATATCCACCTTCACGTTCTCAAGCACATTGCCATTCACGTCGATGGCCTTTGCTGTCATTCTCACTCCCAGCGGTATTTCGTTTATCACGTTCATCGATGCTTCCACTCTGTCGAATTCCATATCTTCCAGGTCAGCATCCCATCCGTCTATAGCCTCAGTATATGTTATTTTTGTTTCAGGGCCAAACATCAGCGGAGTATCCACCCTGTAGTCAGTAACGATAGTATAGTTCTTGTCAAGATCTATAGTCACTTCTTCCTGCACCACGCTTGTTTCCACGTCTGTTATTTCTATTCTGTCCGGAATGTTCTTTATCAGGTCGCTCAGTCCTTCAACCTTCTTGTACATGATTTTCTCTGTTGTATCCCATTCTTCCCTTTTTTGGTTTACACAGATTACGTAGTTCTCACATTCTTTCGGGATATTTACATTCTGCAGATAAGCTTCCCCTTTTTTGTTACCTTCCTTAAACGATCTCAGTGCGGCACCCATGTTTACGGCTACAGGGCTCGGATTTGTCACTGTAATGTAAATCCTAGGGTCTGTAAGGTCAAGAATCACATCTTCTTCAGCCAGGAAGTCAGGAATATCGTCTATTCTTATAGGATCTATTTTTATGTCAACCTCAGGATCTACCACTGCAGTTGCCGATTCTATAGCCATGTTTTCAGCTTCCACATTTGCCGACAGAGTGAAGTTTCCGCCTTCATTTGTCTGTGCCGAAGCCTTAACGTTTCCGTCCAGCGAGATATTTCCTCCAAAATGTACAGAGTTGTTGTCTTTTTCATTTTCATTGTTGGTAAAGACAGCCTCATTCTGGTCAAACTGTACATTTACAATCTGGAATTTTATTTTGGTGTTGTTTGATATTTCCATACCTTCAGCCTTGGTAAGCTTCAGGATATTTCCTTCTGCTGTCCAGTCGGCATTTTCTGATTTTACTGTAATATAGTTTGGAAACTCTATGGTATAACCGTTTTCCAGTACTGCCTTTATCTGGTTTGTATTTTTCGAGAATACCAGATATGTGTTTCTGCATGAAGTCTCCGCATTGCTTATACTCTTGATGTCGGATGTAATGCCGTTTTCGTTAACGTCTATTTCGATATTGTCTTTAAATTCTATGTTTTTTTCAGGCATATCGCTGCCAATTCCTGCAGGAATGTTGAAAGTCTGGCTTACACCCTTGAAACCGTTCGTCATGTTGATATCAACTTCCGGTACTTTTACGTCCGTGGAGCTTGTTTCCCCATCCTGCACCAGATAATAGTCACCCGCTGAATTATTTACTTTAATCACGCTGTTATCTTCCAGATCAAGAAGGTCGCTTAATACAATTTTCTCTGTACTGCTTCCCGGAACCGTCAAATCTCCCCCAACAGTAATAGTCATATCAAAGTCCTTGTCCAGGTCATAAGTCTCATCGACTTTCAGACATGAATTAAGACCAATCAGTCCCAGGGCACACATACCCACAACTGCATGATTCTTGAAATTTTTTTCCATACTTCTAGTTTATATTTTTATATCAGACAAAATTTACATCATTAATATTTTTTACGAATACACAAAGATTATGCATACTCATATTAATAATACTTTGCAAATATAGCGAAAACATCCAATAAATAGGAAAAAAATACAAGTAAAATCTTTTTAATTGTGAATACATATTTATAATTACATCATTCCGTTACATTTTTGTTTAGATATATATTATATATAAAAATGGCGGGACATCATCAGTTGACATCCCGCCATTGTCCATTCCGTTATTGTTCCGTGTACCATTTGTACATTCTGTGCACACCTTCATCAATTTCCACTTTGTGGTGCCATCCCAGGTTATGCAGTTTCGTCACGTCCGTAAGTTTCCTCATCGTGCCGTCCGGCTTCGATGCATCCCATCTTATTTCCCCTTCGAAACCTATTTCCTTCTTGATAAGCATTGCCACGTCGTGAATGCTCAGTTCCTTGCCCGTACCCACATTGATATGGCAGTTTCTGATATCCTTGTCACCTTCCTTATAAGTGTCCTTGAAATCCACATTCAGCAGCACATGCACGCTGGCGTCTGCCATTTCCTCGCTCCACAGGAACTCTCTCATCGGTTTTCCCGAGCCCCACAGCATCACGTGGTCATTGTGGATGCCGTATTTTGCCAGAATTGCTATGATGTCAGCTTCCGGAGAATTTCCGTCCACACCTTCCACCGGACGCTTCTTCAGGTCAGCCCTTACAGCCTCCATATCGCCGTTCATCAGACATTTTGCCAGATGGATCTTTCTTATCATGGCCGGCAGCACATGGCTTCTTTCCAGGTCGAAATTATCGTTCGGACCATACAGGTTAGTCGGCATCACCGCTATATAGTTTGTACCATACTGCAGATTGAAGCTCTCACACATCTTCAGTCCCGCAATCTTTGCTATCGCATACGGTTCGTTGGTATATTCCAGAGGTGAGGTGAGCAGCACTTCCTCCTTCATCGGCTGTTCCGCATCCCTCGGATAGATACATGTACTTCCCAGGAACAGCAGTTTCTTCACCCCGTGACGGAAGCTTTCGCCTATCACGTTCTGCTGTATCTGCAGATTGTTGTATATAAAGTCAGCTCTGTAGATAGAGTTCGCCATTATACCGCCCACATGAGCGGCAGCCAGAATCACCGCATCCGGTTTTTCCTCGTCGAAGAATTTCTTCACAGCCACCCCGTCCAGCAGATCCAGTTCCTTGTGAGTCCTTCCCACAAGATTTGTATATCCCCTTTGCAGAAGATTGTTCCAGATGGCAGAGCCCACCAGTCCGCGGTGTCCTGCCACATATATTTTACTGTTTTTATCCACGGTTATATCAATGAAGAATTAAAAATTAAATAACTCATTATTAACTCTTAATTCTTAACTCTTAACTCTTAATTATTAATTATTTTACTATTCCCTTCTCCAGATACTCCGCAAGATTAGTTCTCACCACCTCGCTATGTCTTTCCACAGCCACTTTCGCCATGTCGGCATCCACCATGATGTTCACCAGTTCCTGGAAGCTTGTCTTTGTCGGGTTCCATCCCAGTTTTGCTTTCGCCTTAGTCGGGTCGCCCCACAGGTTCACCACGTCGGTAGGACGGTAGAAATCTTCGCTCACCTCTACCAGACACTTTCCTGTAGCCTTGTCGTAACCCTTTTCGTCAATACCTTCACCCTTGAATTCAAGTTCTATACCTGCACGCTTGAATGCATAATAGCAGAATTCCCTTACACTGTGCTGTTCGCCTGTAGCGATTACGAAGTCCTCAGGCTGGTCGTTCTGCAGAATCAGCCACATACATTCCACATAGTCCTTCGCATAACCCCAGTCACGCAGCGAGTCCAGATTACCCAGATACAGCTTCTCCTGCTTACCCTGTGCAATACGTGCGGCAGCCAGAGTAATCTTTCTTGTCACGAAAGTCTCGCCGCGGCGTTCGCTCTCATGGTTGAACAGGATACCCGAGCAGCAGAACATGTTGTAAGCCTCACGATATTCCTTCACAATCCAGAATCCGTACAGCTTTGCCACTGCATAAGGCGAGTAGGGGTGGAACGGAGTATTCTCGTTCTGTGGCACTTCCTCCACCTTTCCATACAGTTCCGATGTCGATGCCTGATATATGCGGCAGCTGTCAGTCAGTCCGCACAGACGCACAGCCTCCAGTACACGGAGCACACCTGTTGCATCCACATTAGCTGTAAACTCAGGCGAGTCGAACGACACCTGCACATGGCTCTGTGCAGCCAGGTTATATACTTCAGTAGGGCGTACCTTGCTCACCACCTGCATGATGCTCATCGAGTCTCCCAGATCCGCATAGTGCAGATGGAAGTTAGGTTTTCCTTCCAGATGTGCTATTCTTTCTCTGTAATCCACAGACGAGCGTCTGATAGTTCCGTGTACGTCGTATCCTTTCTCCAATAAAAATTCTGCCAGGTATGAACCGTCTTGTCCCGTAATACCTGTAATCAATGCTACTTTTCTCATTCAGTCTGTTATAATGTATATAAGTTACAGTAAAAAAGGGGTAAAACTTCTATTTTCACCCCTATATATAATTATTTTCTAAAAGAATTTATCAGATCCTTTCCGAACAGTATCCATCCGCATGATCCCACACCTGCCAGAAATACGAAACCTATCAGAATCATCGGTTTCGAAGGCTTAGACGCTCTAAGCGGCACCGAAGCTGCCTCTACCACTGTATATACCGGAGTGTCTTCCTGCACCTTTGCCTTTGCCACCTGCAGCTGCTGAGCTGTCTGGTTATATACGTTGAATGCCAGTTCCATCTCGTTTCTCAGCCTTTCCTGCTGTGTCTGAGCACTTCTCAGCGAAACATTCTGGTTTCTGTCCATATATGCGGCATATTCCTGCTGTGCCTCATGATAGCTCTGCATGCTTTCTTCGTACAGCTTTTGAGTATATTCCAGATCCTTCCTTGCCTTGTTTGTTCGGTATTCTGTGATATAGTCCTGCAGTTTTTCCATCACCTCATTCGTCAGCGTTGCTGCTATCAGCGGATCCTGCATAGTCACTGAAATATTTATCACCGAAGTCTTTTTATCTACCTGCACTGAAATCCTTTCTCCCAACGCCTTAATTATTTCATTCTGGTCCTTTGTCAGTTTGAAAGGGTCAACTGTATTGGTTTCTGCTTCTTCCTCTTCTCCTTTTATGGTCTTCATTACCCATCCCAAGGCCTTGAAAGGTGCAGAGATTACATACCCCCACCACGGTTTTTTCTGGTGTTCCTTCAGGTAATCATACACAGTTGTATTCAGTTCTCCATCTTCGTCTGTCACTTTGATATCGAACAATTCGATAGAAAAAGGAATTGATTTTACGACATCCGGATATAGTTCAGGAGATAGGGCATCTGCAGTTTGCGATGCACCTAGATTGATTCCTGCCATTCCTGCCAATGCCGACAATCCTCCACTTACTGACCTTCCTCCTGCTGCTGCTTCCGGCGCCAGTGTCACATTGGCTGTATATTCCTTAGGGATACTGAATCCAACTACAAGTCCTACCAGCACTGCCCATCCGCAGGCTTTCAGTACAAGTTTTCTTCCTTCCCAGACCTTTTTTGCCAGTTCTATCAGATCTATTTCCTGTTCCTGCATATTCTTTTGTTTCTGTATATCTTCCATTTTCAGTTCTTAAGTTTTTAAGTTGACTAGAAATTAGTTACTGGATAATAGTAACCAGTTACTAGGGGCCGGTTTACTTAACCAGATTCGCAATAGAAGCTACCATCATAGCCAGTGAGGCCAGCGAAGTGGTATATCCCATTATGTCTCCGAATCTGTTCTTCTTCACCTTGTTCGGCACTACAATCTCGCATCCCGGTTCCACCTTCTTGCTTCTTGCCTTAACCCTTTCCACCTGGCCGTTCATGTAGATAATGAATTTCTTGCTCTTCTTTGCGCTTTGCGAGTAACCTCCTGCCTGGTTCAGATAGTACTTCACGTTCTCTCCGTCCATATATGTCACTGTGTTAGGCATCATCACCGCACCGTTTATCTTCACTGTCGATGTCATTTCCGGAACGCTTATCACGTCACCCTCTCTCAGTACAATGTCTGCGCTGCTTCCCGGCTTAGCCAAAGCTTCCTCCAGATTGATACCTACAGTAAATACACTGTCCAGTTCCAGTTTCAGCGAGTCTGTCAGCCCTTCGCCAAGCTCTCTTCTCATCAGCTTCAGCACATCCTCCATTCTTTTCTTTTCGTCATCGTTTGCCACTCTGGTCAGTTTCGCACCCTTTGCATATCCGAATGCAGTTATACCTCCTGCACGCTCTATCAGGCTGCTCAATCTTTCATTCTTGAAGTTCAGGCTATATTCACCTTCGTACAGCACTTCTCCGTTCACCTTTACGTTTTTCTGTATGCTGTATCCCGGACTCTTTCTCACGAATACCTGGTCATACGGCTCAAGCACGAATCCCGGTTCTCCATCCACTATGAATCCGTCCTTCAGTCCGAATGTAAAGTTTTGTCCCACGGTCTCAGTCACCTCTGTTCCCTTGTTGTCCTTTATACGTCTTGACACATCCACTCTCACCAGCGAAGCTTCATCCTTCAGTCCTCCTGCAGTAATCACGAAGTCTTCCAAAGTCATATTGTCCGAATAAGGATATATACCCGGATTCTTTATCTCTCCCGAAATATAAACGTCACCGGCATATTTTATATCGTGAATGCTCGGGATGTACAGCAAATCGTTATTTTTCAGTTCCACGTCAGGAGCCGTACCGTTCATTATACCTTTCACATCCACCGAAAGCACTTCGCTTGTCAGGTTCTCGCGCTGTCTGTACAGTACCGCACGGTTTGTAAATGCATCACCCAGCAGCCCGTCAGCCTGAGTAAGCAGTTCCTTCACAGTGTTTATGTTATCACAGAACTCGTATATCCCCGGTCTGTAAACCGCACCGACCACTTCAAGTTTGTTCGAGAATCTGTTGATAATCGAGTCGGCAGTCACCACATCACCGTCCATTACCTTGAACGAAGCGAAATCATTTCTATCTACAGTAGCTACAGAGAATTGTCTTCCTTCCTGTCTCACCACTCTTACGCTGTTCTTGTATGCATTTGCAGCAAAGAATCCCGCATATTTCAGCAGGGTAGAGATGCTTTCGTCACTCTTCATCTCATACTTCATAGGTCTTTTCACCTTGCCTTCCACCTTAACAATAGCCTCGTATGTAGGAACTATGATAACGTCACCTTCCTGCAGACTGATATTACCCTCAGTCTTTCCCTGCAGTATATATTCATACACGTCAACGTTGGCCACCGTGTTTCCGTTTCTTGCCACCCTGATGTCTCTCAGGCTGCCGAGGTCGGTTATACCTCCTGCGCTGTACAGAGCATGGAACACCGATGCGAAAGCCGACAGGGTATAGGTGCCCGGCACCATCACTTCACCCATCACGTTCACCTTAATGCTTCTTGTATTTCCCAGTGTCACCTGTATCTGGTTTCCCTCATTCGCATATATCTTGCTCAGTTCACTCTTCAGATATTCCCTTGCATCGGCTATGTTCAGTCCGTTCAGCGAAATCATTCCCAGTCCCGGTATGGTGATGCAACCGTCAGGCGAGATTTCCTGTCTTATCGAGTTCTCGCTGGCACCCCATATGTCTATGATGATTTCATCCCCCGGTCCAAGTCTGTAATCCTGCGGAGTCGCCACATTCATGTCCGGTTCGAACGACAGGTTCTTGTTCGTGAAGATATTTCTTCCGAACACCTGGTCTTCCGGTTTCACCGGTTTGATAGGCCTTCCGTATTCATCCACTGCGATAAACATGTCCGGATTATACATTGTCGAGTCGTTCAGCATTCCCAGCTGCATCTTGTTGTATCCCTTTATGTTGGACTGCTCGTCACCGTTGAGTTTCCCCTGTCTCATCCTGCTGTTGGCGCTTATCCTGTCCGAAATGCCGCTGCTGTTGCTTATCTGTCCCGACTCATACATTTTCTTCAGTCTCAGGGCCTGTTCCTGGGTCATACCCTTGGCAGTGAGTTCCATCATCAGCTTTTGCTGACTTTTACCCTGTTTCATACCGTCCTGAACGTACTGTATCACCTGCGAGTCAGTCATGCCCGACTGGGCAAAAACCGGAAGTGCTCCCATCATTAGGATTGAGAACGCTGCATATACGAAATGTTTTCTCATGAAATATTTTTATATGTTCTGTTTTTTTGAATAACCGTTGCAAAGATACTTATTTAACATAAGAAATCAAAACATGCCCCCATATTTAATGACAAAACGGGCAGGAATGTTCCTGCCCGTTCATCTCCGCCGGTGGAGTATTCGTCTCACCTGCGTTTACATTCTATATATCAATAAGCTTTTTCTTCGCCCTTAAACACATTTGCCACAGTTTTGTATATAATGTACAGATCCAGCCAGAACGACCAGTTTTCTATGTACCATATATCCCCCTTTATTCTTCCCTGCATATCCTTCAGCTCCTTTGTTTCCCCTCTGTAACCTGTCACCTGGCTCCATCCCGTTATTCCCGGCTTCACCAGATGTCTCACCATATATTTGTCTATCAGTTTCGAATATTCTATCGTATGCTTCAGCATGTGCGGTCTAGGGCCCACTACACTCATGTCGCCCATGAATACATTGATAAACTGCGGCAACTCGTCTATATTCGTTTTTCTCATTATGTTTCCCCATTTTGTCTTTCTTGGGTCATCCTTTGTGGCCTGCAGCCTGTCCGCATCGGCATTCACCTTCATGCTTCTGAATTTCAGACAGTAGAATTCCTTGTCGTTCAGTCCGTTTCTTTTTTGTCTGAAGAACACCGGTCCCGGCATTGTGATTTTCGTCACAATAGTCACTATAATCAGTACGATAGGGAATACCGTACATAAGAACAGAGTGGAGAACACCAGGTCAAAAGCCCTTTTCAGCAACTTATTTCCTATTCTCGACATCGGATCCTCTCTCAGCTTCAATATAGGCACGTTCCCCATAAAACCCAGATAAACCTTGTTCTGCAGATAGTTGTGCATGTTCGGGACACTGAAAAACCTTATTATATTGTTTTCACACAGAGTTATGATGTTAACAATGTCCTTGCTGTGATTATCTCTCAATCCACAATACAGATAGTGCACGTTTCTGTTATTCTTTATGAAATCCTCCAATTCATCCGGCTTTCCAAGATACCTGCACCCCTCAGGCATCAATTCATTCTTTTCATAGTCGAAATATCCCAGAACATTATAACCGGCCCAGCCCTGACTTACTATCTCATCATACAGTTCCCTCATGCTTCTGCTGCTTCCCACCAGGACTACGAATCTCAGATTTCCACCCCGCGTCCTGTATCTTTTTATCAGGAATCTCCATGTAAGTCTTTCCGCAAACAGAAGTATCATTACAGATAATATATAAATGCCATACATGTATGACCATGAATCCATAAAGTGTCCGTACCTCAGAATATAAACTGACGATATTCCGAACAGGCATACAGTCTTGAACACCTTCGATATAATTTCATATGCCAGAACTTTTCTTTTAAACAATACCACTCCCACTATAGAAGCACAGATTGCATAAATCAGCATTACCATCATCGCCACCTGTATAGTGGGCGATATCATAACCTTTTCATAGTTTGTATCTTGTGTCAGTTTTATATATACCAGAAACAGGCCACCGCATAGCAATGTCTCGAAAGCTATGAGTACCGTATTCAGATATTTATCGTAACTGCTTGAATTTACCATGTGTTTGATTTTAGAATTATAGAAGTTAAGAAGTAATAGAAATTAAAGTAGGCAAGATACCTTTATCGGAAAGATAAACGCCGGATTGTAAAGACCTTTTTTAGAAGTATTTAGAATCCGGCGTATTTATTATATTATAGAGTTCTCATCAGGAGAATTATTTGCTGAAAGTAGCTATGATAGCTCTGTTCATTTCTGGTTTGCTGAACTTGTCACCTACACCCATACCGGTTGCAGTTATTCTGTCAGCTTCAATGCCATATCTGTTCACCAGGATTTCCTTGACAGTGTTTGCACGTCTTTCAGACAGTTTCTGGTTGAACTGCGCATTACCTTCAGGTGAAGCATATCCTTTCACGTCAAGTTTCACTTCAGGATATTTCTTCATGTAGTTTGCAATGTTTTCAATGTTTGAAAGCTGTTGTGCATCCACCATATCCTTACCCTGTCTGAATGAAACTACAGGTTCCATAGACTTGTCGAAATTCTGTTGTTTGGCAGTCTCGGCAATCTTGTTGCAATCCTTCAGTGCGCTTACCAGGTCTTCGTTCTTTCTCTTGGCGTCAGCCACTTCTTTTTCCAGACCTTCATTTCTTCTTCTCATGTCGTTGATTTCTCCGTTCAGTCTGTCCACGTCAGCCTGGCTGTATGCCATCATCACTGACGGATAACGCTTTCCGTTGGAGTTCTTGAAGTGATAAACCAAACCGGCCATAAGTTCAAAGTTAGTATTTCTCGGATCGCTGTCACCAAGTTTTGTCACCAGTGCCGGTCTTACGCTCAGAGTCCACTGTTTTTCCTTGCCCATGTTGAAGTTAAGGCTCAAACCAGCTCTGTAAAGGAAGTAGTTATTATCATCTCTCTGTCTTGCAGCGAAGAATTCTCTTCCTCCACCTACACCAAGGAAACCTTCCACTTCAAACAGTCTCGGTTCTTCCTTTGCGCCAAGCAGAAGGTTTGAGAAGTTCACCTTACCGTTAATCAAGAACTGCAGTTCGTCGAATGCATTTACGCTGTAAGTAGTGTTGAAACCTGTCAATGCCTGGAATGAAACTCCCAATACCGGAGTGGCCTGTTTGCCAAGCTCAAAGCCCACCAAACCTCCGTTTCTGTCTGAGTTTTTATAAGTTTCTCCCAATTGATGTTCCCATCCTCCGTTTATACCGAAATACCAATTGTCCAGAAATTTATTCCCCACTGTTACCTTTTCCTGTGCACCTGCAAATCCTGCAAATGCAGCAGCTACAATAGTCAAAATTACTTTTTTCATAATCATTAGTATATGTTTGATGCCGCAAAGTTATAACTTATTTTGTCTTAGAATAAAAAAACAGACATTTTTTTATTTTTATAGGCAATTTTCTTTCTTTATATTAAGAAAAACTGTTAATCCCTTTTGAAGATATCCCTTGTATAGACTTTCTGTTTCACATCGTCCAGACACGAGTCATATCTGTTCGCTATTATCGCCCCGGACAGTCTCTTGAATTCCTCCATATCGTTCACCACCTTCGAACCGAAGAAAGTTGTTCCGTCCTCCAATGTCGGCTCATATATTATTACCGTAGCACCTTTCGCCTTGATACGCTTCATCACGCCCTGAATAGAGCTCTGTCGGAAGTTGTCACTGTTCGATTTCATTGTAAGCCTATATACACCGATAACCACGTTCTTTTCGTTGCCCATGTTCCATTGCGAGTTCGCAGTGTAATATCCCGCCATTTTCAGCACCTGATCCGCAATGAAATCCTTTCTTGTACGGTTCGATTCCACTATCGCATGAATCAGGTTCTCCGGCACATCCGCATAGTTGGCAAGCAGCTGCTTAGTATCCTTAGGCAGACAGTAACCTCCATATCCGAACGACGGATTGTTATAGTGATTGCCTATTCTCGGGTCCAGGCTAATACCGTTTATTATATCCACAGTGTTCAGCCCCTTCATCTCAGCGTAAGTGTCCAGCTCGTTGAAGTACGAAACCCTCAGTGCCAGATAAGTGTTTGCAAACAGCTTCACCGCTTCAGCTTCAGTCAGTCCCATAAACAGAGTGTCGATATTCTCTTTCAGCGCACCCTCCTGCAGCAGACCCGCAAAAGCCTTTGCAGACTCTTTCAGTTCCTCCGCATGGTCACAAACTTCCTCCTTCGGACATCCCACTATTATACGGCTGGGGTAGAGGTTGTCATACAGCGCCTTGCTCTCACGCAGAAACTCAGGCGAGAACAGCAGTTTCAGATCCCTTCCATACTTCTTGTACAGTCCTTCGCAGTATCCCACCGGAATAGTACTCTTTATCACCATCACAGCCTTTTGGTTAACACTTCTCACCAGGTCGATAACCTCCTCCACATGACTGGTGTCAAAATAGTTCTTCACCGGATCATAGTTTGTAGGAGCCGCTATCACCACAAAGTCCGCATCCCTGTATGCCGCTTCACCGTCCAGTGTGGCAGTCAGATCCAGTTCCTTTTCTGCCAGATACTTCTCTATGTAATCATCCTGTATAGGTGAAATACGGTTATTAATTTTTTCTACCTTTTCAGGTATTACATCCACAGCCATCACCCTGTGATGCTGTGCCAGCAATGTTGCTATTGACAGTCCTACATAACCTGTTCCTGCCACCGCGATATTCCTTTTCATATGATTTTGAGTTTTTAGTTGTTAGTTGACTAGTTACTAGTTGACAAGTTAACGAGGCTTTAACTCCGTTGACCGTATGTATAACCTTGTCCCCTTGTAACTGAAGCCTTGTCCCCTTTTTAATTTTTAATTTTTAATTTTTAATTCTTAATTATCATCAGCTCCTGCTCACCTCCAGCCCCCTGTCCGAAAGTCTCATATCCACAAACCTCGCCTTGTCGTTCATCCTGTTTTCGTTCAGAATCCTTCTTATTCTGGCAGCCGCCTCCTGATCCTTTGCCACCATATACAGATATCCGCCTCCGCCTGCACCCGGCAGCTTATATCCCAGACACAGGTCGTCTATCATCGCGGTCATCCTTCTCACCGCCTCAGGATTGGTACCGCTGTCCAGAGCCATGTTCTGCTGCCATGTCTTCCTTACCAGACGTCCCATACCATCGAAGTTATTCCTTATAATGGCGTCATACATCTCCAGCGCATGCCCCTTCATCGCATCCAGAATCCTCAGATGCTTTTCCGAGTTCAGGAACATACCCTTGACTATCTCCGCCAGGATACCCTTTGCCGTACGCGTGATACCCGTGTAATACAGCAGATGACACTTCGCATACTCCTCATTCCTGAATATATAGTCCGGCATCCACTTCACCGCAGGTTCCTGCTTCCATCCCGGAGCCGTCTGCAGCAGTTTCACCCCCTGCAGCACTCCGCCATACTGATCCTGCCATCCGCCGCCCGTAGTGAGCATCTGTTCCAGAATCAGAGTCCTGTTGCCGATAGCCTGTCTGTCCCAGTTCAGTCCGCAGAAATCATTCAGAGCCCCCAGCACAGTAGCCGCCAGTATAGAGCTTGTACCCAGTCCCGAACCCGCAGGAACCGCAGAAAGCAAAGTCACCTCAATACCCTTGCCGAACGCCTTCAGCTGTTCCTCCAGCGAAGCATAAGCATCCATGCAGAATTCCGGCAGGAATCCTGCCAGAGCCAGAGCCGCCTTAGGAATGGAGAAAGGCGAGCCCACCTTCCTGAAATCCCTCAGCTCCTCGTACGAAGTAATCACCTCCGCAGCCCCCAGATCAATGGAACGCAGTATAATATTATAATTGTCCGACGGTTTCACATAAGCCTGCAAAGGCGGCTGTCCGTTCAGTTCTATTGCTATGTTCACCACATTGCCGCCCTCCATCACGCTGAAAGGCGGAGTGTCAGTCCATCCACCAGCCAGGTCAATCCTCACAGGGCTGCGTCCCCATACTATCTGATCCGCATACACAGCCATCGCCGGTCTCTGTCTCAGATCCATCACACCCGTCAGTCCCGCGCGCATCAGTCCGAAAGCCCTGTCCTCCATAGCCTTCGCCTCAGGGTTACCCTTAATCTCCATCACCCTTGCGCGGAACATACCGTCGCCTATCTTTTTCAGCAGCAGCGTATCCTCCGGCAATTTCTCCGGCAGATCCATTCCACCCTTTGCAAAATCCTCTGCCGCCTGTTCCAGATCCATCTGATAGAACACACTTCTCTCATGGTTCTTGGCCAGAGTCACCAGGTTCTCCATTCTGAAAGCCTTCCGCTGTGCTGTCAGTCTTCTCAGGTTTGCATATGCCGATATGCCGTCGGCAGACATCTTGCGTGCCTCCGTCCATATCTTCTTTCCTCGTACATCATCAGCCTTACATGTCATCCACGCCAATACACAGCCCAGATCATCTATATTGTCCGTCACAGGGAAAATCTCCGCACTCTGCAAGTCCGTGCTTCCCGCTATGTCATCAGCCTTCAGCCCCCTTTCCTCCAGCCATTGTGCGGCAGGACGTCCCATGAACAGGGTAGAGGCATCCCTCATGTCTCCCTTGAACTTGTCCTCAAATCCGTAAGGCCTTGCCACATACGATTTTTCGCCCATCGGCACAACGTCTATGCACACACCTTCACCAAGCGACAAAGCCCAGTCATTTTCCGGTACGCCCGTAATTATATTTCTGCTCGTAAGTTTCCATTCCTTGCCTACGAAGCTGTTCTCAATCCATATCTCCGCATTCTTCTCCGTCAGACCAATGTTTATCACCGCGTTCTGTACGAAAGCCGCCGGATGCGGTTTCACCTTATGATGCATTATCGCCCTCTGATCCATCACACAGTTCTGCACCGTCAGCGTAGATGAAATCATCTCCCTGCTCGTTCCGTAATGATGGAATTCCCCTCCCGGCAGCGGCAGCACCACCACCTTCAGGCTGTTCAGTTCCCTGTCCTCAATTCTCGGCTTCTCACCAAGAGCCAGACCGAATTCCGAGTACATGTCATAGAATTTCATCTCCCCGTTACCGTCCTTCGAACGATCCATCATCAGCTTCACGGCCCTGTCGCTCAGCAGCCATATGCCTATATCCATCATGAACAGATAATCCTTCATCAGCGCCGCCATCTCCTCCACACTCGGTTTCTGCATCATGAATTCCAGCTTCTCAGGCGATTTTCTCGATGCCACGAACACCCCGTGGTTCTTCATCAGCTGCGGATCCTCCCACAGTCCGTAGCACACCACGTCAGCCTCCGGTATCTCCTGCAGCTGTTCCTTCGCCCTTATATACACGTCGCCGCTTGCAATCAGCGTGTTCAGCCCTTTTGGAGCCTTCTCCATTATCTCCTCGTACAGCGGCAGCTGCAGATCAAGAAGAGTCTGCGTAATCTTCTGTCCGCGTGCCCATCTGAACACCGGTATCGGCGTCAGAATCTTTCCCGACGGAGCATAAGCCGGCAGACGTCTGCTCTGTCCCCCCGCATGCAGCAGTATTCTCTTTTCGCGTCCCAGCCATTCCATCACGTCCTGTCCGTCCGCCTCGTTCTTTCTGCATTCATCCAGCAGCCATGTCGTTCCGCCGCCCGATCCCAGTTTCTTTCCTACAGGATCCGAAGTGCAGAACCATTCCTTTCTGTCCGCGTTCATTATATCGTGAAAACACTCCACCAGATTGGGTGGGAGAGAGAGTAATTTCTTCATAATATTTATTTTTTTACTTATTTTGCCAACAAAATTAGTCCATCTTAACGGATTGTGCAATAAATCATTTTATTTTCCTCCATATCCAGTGCCATATCTTGAATATCGGACTCCACAACACTTCTTCCGGATATTCTCTCAGCAGCCTGAAGTTTCTTGCGTTCCTAGTTAGAAAGCTCATTGCCGAATCTTTCTTTATTGTTCTGTCTATCGAACTGTCGTACATTCCGAAGTTACCGCCTTCCATTATCGAGGCCAGCAGTTTTTCCCCTTTTTCTGTGTCAGGCTCCACAAGCAGACATTCGTCTTTCAGTCCGAACACCTTTTTCATCACGTACATCACTGCCCCTGCAAATCCGTACATATTCAGCTCTTTCATATATCCGGCAAATACCGCCTTATCATCATCACTGCATCCCCTGTTCAGCAGCATCGCATAATCCGTCATCTGTCTCAGTCCTATACCCTCACTGAACACATGTCTGTATATATGCACCAGCAGATACACCCTGTTCATTTCGTCAGAAGGCACGCACACACGTCCTGCATCAGGCAGTTCAATCTCCTTGCATGAATCCGCCCATGCCCTGAACATCCTTTGCAGTTTCCTGTTCCTGGAATACGAGTACATCCACGACGGGGTAGTATGAATCTCCAATTCCGTTACCCCAATATTATGGATGCCTATATGATGATACGTGAAGTCCTTTGCTCCCAGTTCCTCACGAGCCAGTTTCCTTATTTCTTTTTTATTGCCGGTCACCCACATATCAATATCCCCCGGCGACCTGTGTAGCAGGTTAGGGTAGAGGCATGCCACACCTTGACCTTTCAGCAATATTGCACCATACCCCTTTTCACGGAAGAAACCGTTCCACTTAACCGCTTCACTGTTTACCAGTCTGTTCTTCTTCTCTATCTCTATTCCGAGAGAAATCAGTTTCATCAGCAGGTCACGGTCTGGTTTCTGTGCATCTTCCGGCAGCCTGTTCACCGCATCCATCATTATCCCTGCCACAGCCTGCTTCTGTGCCATAGAGAATACAGAAGCCCATAATGATCTGTTCATTACGGGCAATTCTATACTGTCATTCAGTCCTGCGCCGAAACGCAGGAGAGAAAAAAACAAACTGTTTATATCCATATTGGAGATGATCAATCCCTTTTGAAAATATCACGTGTATAAACCTTGTCTTTCACATCGTCCAGACAAGCGTCATATCTGTTGGCTATAATGGCAGCCGACATTTTTTTGAATTCATCCAGCGAGTTTACCACTCTTGATCCGAAGAATGTACTTCCATCCTCCAGAGTAGGTTCATAGATAATCACTGTTGCACCTTTAGCCTTTATACGTTTCATTACCCCCTGAATAGAACTCTGACGGAAATTATCGCTGTTCGATTTCATTGTTAGCCTATACACACCTATAACGCATTCCTTCTCATTTGTAGAGTTCCATTGTGCGTTATCAGAGTAATATCCAGCCTTCTTCAATACCTGATCCGCTATGAAATCCTTTCTCGTACGGTTCGACTCTACAATAGCCTCAATCAGATTTTCCGGTACATCCTCATAGTTGGCAAGAAGTTGTTTCGTATCCTTCGGAAGACAATAACCTCCATATCCGAAAGAAGGATTATTATAATGGTCGCCTATACGCGGATCGAGACTGATACCCTTTATTATAGCCTGAGTATCCAGACCTTTCATTTCCGCATATGTATCCAGTTCATTAAAATAAGAAACGCGAAGTGCAAGATAAGTATTGGCAAACAGTTTCACAGCTTCCGCTTCCTTCATACCCATAAACAGAGTATCAATATTCTCTTTTAATGCCCCCTGTTGAAGCAAAGCCGCAAATGTCCTTGCAGCATCTTCAAGATGTTCACCTGCTATACTGTTTATAGCCCTGTTTTCCTCGTCCTTACCTTCAATGAATTTCGGTATTCCCACAATTATCCTCGAAGGATACAGGTTATCATAGAGAGCCTTGCTTTCCCTAAGGAATTCCGGAGAGAACAACAAATTAAACTTCTTTCCCTTCAGCTTTGGGTTCTCACTATAAACCTTAGCATACTTCACATACAGACTTCTGCAATACCCTACAGGAATTGTACTTTTTATAACCATCACCGCATCCGGATTTACTTCCAGAACCAGGTCTATAACCTCCTCTATATGGCTTGTATCAAAGAAGTTCTTCACCGGATCATAGTTTGTAGGAGCCGCAATCACAATAAATTCTGCATTTCTGTATGCGGCTGCCCCATCAAGAGTAGCAGTCAGATTAAGTTCCTTTTCAGCAAGATACTTCTCTATATATTCATCCTGTATAGGACTTATCCTGTTGTTTATTTTTTCCACCTTTTCAGGTATCACATCCACGGCTATCACATTATTGTGTTGAGCCAATAAAGTAGCTATTGACAATCCTACATAGCCTGTTCCGGCTACAGCAATATTTTTATTACACATTATAATATAAGTATTTTAAAATCATTCTTATTTAAAAAAAGCTGAAACAAATTGCGGAACCTTCCAAGCCATTTTCTCCAGCTTTGTCAGTGTTGGGTTCAACCCATGACTACGATACATGCGTATATCCTCCTCCCACATTTGTTTACGTTTCTTGCTGTCTGTTGAAAGTCCTCCCATACGCATTCTCACTATATACTGTTTCAAGTAAGAAACCTTCAGATCCGCCTCATACAGGTATCGGAACAGGAAATCCGAATCTGCCGCTATTTTGTAACTTTCGTCATACAGTCCGTATCGTTCTATAGCCGACCGTTTTATATAGCAGGTAGGGTGTAATGGCAGCCATCCGTTGCGCACCTTCCATTTAGAATATGATCCACCAATCCAGTTACGTATCACCCTGTCCGTGTTATTGAAATCCACAAACAGACCGTCCCCATATAGGAAGTCCGCTCCGGTCTCTTCAAACCTCTTAACTATTTTAGAGATAATGTCGGTAGAGTAGAGAAAGTCATCACTATGCAGCAACCCCACTATATCCCCTGTAGCAGCCCTGATACCCTTGTTTATACCCTCATACATACCACGGTCAGGTTCCGATATGATAGTTGCTATACGGTCTTTATATCTGTTTATCACCTCCAGTGACTTATCTTTACTCGCTCCATCTACTACAATATATTCTATGTTCGGATAATCCTGTGCCAGTACACTTTCTATTGCCTGACCTATAGTTGCTTCACGGTTGAAGCACGATGTAATAATTGAAACTTTCATATCCAATACTATTCTATAGAGTATATTATCTATTTACAAGACTATCTACAATTAAACCATTTTCTCAATGTTTCTTCTATTAAACTTTGAGCATTACCTTTTTTTATCTGTTTAAAATCAAAAGTTTTGGCTTTTTCTATTTTTTCTGACAAATCCTTTTCATCAAAAACTCCAATAACACATCCAAGGCTATCAAGTTTTCTTATTAATTGAAACTGATCATGAATATGTTCCGTCTTATCATAACGTGGAATGACTACGATTCTCTTTTTTTTCTCTATTGCTTCGGATATAGTACCCCAACCACCTTGAAGAATCAGAATATTAGCTTCATCAATATATTTCTGCATTTCATCTTTAGTACAGAAACGAAAAACATCATTTATATTCTTATATTCGTAATCCGTATAACCAGTCTGAACTACAATTCTTTCTTCTGTTGTAGCTGCCCATTCATCTACAGCTTTTGCCATACGATAAAAAGGCATATCCATTGTACCTAAACTAACAAAAATCATAACACACCTATATGTATTGCATTAGGAAATATCTCTTTCATCTCCTCCCATTGAACTAAAAACAAATCAGCATATTTTTCTATCCAAATAGGAGTTTTTGATGCATGAGTGACATCCGCAGCAGAATTAATAAAAATAATCTTTGTTCCCAATAACTTCTTGGCAAAAAAAACTGTAGGAACTGTTACTCCAGCCCCAGTAGTAATTATTACATCAGGTCTTTTTACAAGTACCCAAAATAAGGCTTGAATACAATTTACTAATAATGTCCATTTTTTTGCAGGCTGAAAATTGGTTAAAAACACGTGCTCTTTGTCTTTCAAAAAAGCTTTGGTTGAAGTTGTCTTTAATGTTAACCAATAACAATGCCATTTGTTTGGTAAATCTCCTATAGCTAATTGCAATTCTCTTAAATGCCCCCCTGCAGAACAGGCTAAGCATATCTTTATACTTTTATTCATATTATTTTCTGCTATCTCCTAAAATTGACTTAAAACAATTTACTAAACTTCTTTTCGTCTTTTCTTCAGTAAAAGTATTCAAAAAACGCAATTTTGCATTATTCCCCAAATATGTTCTTAATTCTTCAGATTCGATTAATCTTTTCATCGCTTTTTTGATAGCCATAGAATCTTTAGATGGAACGAGGAGTGCTTCTCTTTCATTGTTAACTGTTTCTGGATTTCCCCCAATATTAGTACAGACTATAGCACATCCAGCTCTCATTGCTTCTAATAATGCAATAGAATGATTCTCTTGCAAAGAAGGTAATACAAAAATATCTAAACTATTAAGCCAGTCAGGAATATTATTTTGATATCCTTTAAATTCAATAATATCCGTGATCTCCAAGGTCCTGGATAAAAAAAACATTTCGTTTAAAAGAGGACCGTCACCAATAATATATAATTTGATTTTTGTATTAATTTCTTTTTTTAATGAAGCTATAGCTTCTAACAAATATTTAATACCTTTTATCTCATCTATTCTTCCAGCAAATCCGATATTTACAAAACTTTTATCTAAAACAACAGGACTTTTTGATTCAATATGTTCCTTTAATCCATTATAAACCAAATGTAATTTATCAGGACTAACACCATTTTTCAACAAATATTCTCCAGCAAATTTAGAAACTATAACCACTTTAGTTGCTCTATATTTACAAATAAATGCAATGAGTTTATTAAAAAAACTTGTAAGAATAGCAGTCTTCCATGTTGGAGGATTATATAACCCATGAAAACTGATAACAACCGGTATATTTTTTATTTTAGGATGAAAAAATTTAGTTACTTCAATGATAATAGCTCCATATAATCCATGCGTAAAAATAATATCCGGCTTTTCATCAATTATCAAATTGTAGATTTTACCAATCCAACTAAAATCTTTCCTGTTTTTAATTTTTAATATACGAGCATTAATATCATAAAGAGGCTTTCTATCGTATTTACAATTAATAGGATCAACACAAGCCGATATGACTTTCACATCATTATCGACCTCTGAACATTTATCATATATTAGGAAACATTTTCCTATACCACCAGTAGTAAATTTCCATATAATATTTAGAACTTTCATTGTAAAACTTTTAATATTTGGGAAACACTATTTTCTAAGCTTCCTGTATTGTCAACTGTTATTATTCCTTTTTTGGCCATTAATTGCTGATAAAGCTCAAATCTATATTTAAAATCTGGATTTGTGTGATTTTCCAATCTACAATCCAAAACATCTTTAATGTCTCTTTTTACCACAAATTGAAAACTGTTTTTAGGCAATATATTATGAAATTTATTATACCACTTAGAATCGAGTATGTCCATCATCCTACATTCAGCTCCCAAGTCTATAAGAATATCATTTATCCATCTGTCACAGATTACATAATCTGATTTTAATTTTCTTACTTTTCTTACAGCAAAAAGATTATCAAAATAAGAAGCTCTTACATATAACCAACAAAACCATCTCATTTTATATAAACGATGTTCCCATACATTTCCCATTGCATTATGAACCTTTACACTTAAACCTAATACTCTTGCTAAAGCATTCATTACTCGCAATAAATAGTGATTATACCTCATCCATATATAATCAACCGATTTCCCTTCTTTTTCAAGAATCTCTTTTAGATTGTTGATAACAGTAGTTTTACCACTACCATCAATTCCTGATATTATAATATATTTGGTCATAATACTCTATAAAAGTTTTTTCCATTCATTAGCTATGAAATTCCAATCTGGATGTTTTTCCATTAGGTCTAATGCCATTTTAGACTTTTCAATTCTTATTTTTTCGTTATACCATAAATTCTCTATTGATTTTATTAAATCTTTTATATTTAAACGACTTAATATTAGGCCTTTTTTCAAATATTCTGTAGTCCCGCAATTATTAAAACTAATGATAGGAGTTCCGCAACTCATGATTTCAAAATAAGTTAAAGGAACTTCGCTTGGTATTACTATAAATGGCAATATGGCACAATATGCTTTACAAAAAAATGCTTTTAATTGTTCTCTTGATAGTTTTTCATCAATGATAGTAATCCTATTACGATTCTTCATTGAATTTAAAGCTTTTAGGAACTCATCAGATTGAGTACCCTTATCTAAACGCATCAACATTACAAGATGAATATCACTGATGTTTAATCTATCAATAGCTTTTATCAATTCCGATGATCCTCTAAAGGCAATAGGTGCACCTGTAAATAGTAAGAATTTTTTGTCGTTTAAATCATATTTTGATAATATACTGTTGTCAGTACTTATGTATTCAAATTCATCTTTGCCCGGATATATTGTTTCTACATTTTTGATTCCATTCTGGATAGCTATTTGAGATGTATATTCTGTCAAACCTATAGCAGAACTGAAATTTGATTTTTTAAGTTTGTTTTTTAATAAACACTTAGGGACAACACTTTCAATCAAATATGGTTTTGACAAACTAAAATTAGAGATTGAAAGGAGTTTTAAGGAGTTACTTAAGCTATATACACCACCACTGAAATATGCTATTTTCTTACATTTTAACGATTGGATATCTTTCCAGTACTTTAAGCCGTCACGCCATTTAACTTCCATAAATAAAACATCAACAGATGCTTTTTTTATGAAATGAGACAATTCTAAATATCCTGGAGAAATAGCTTTGATTTTTACACCATTCCATTCAAAATCAGTTCTTTCATTCTCGTTGTAACACGCATTAATGATTATTGCATCATTATCCTTGTCATTTATTCTTTTAGCTACTTCAAGAATAGTACGCCAAGGCATTAAATATTCCCTACCTTTACACAAATCAACTGTATAAAACGATATTCTTTTTTTCATATTATCACTTACTTTCTCCTATCATAAATGGCAAATATCGTTTAAATATTGGTGTCAATCCATAGTAAGATACACATACTAGTAATATAATTATATAATACTCATACCCATATAAAATATTTATCTTGTTGAATATCTTCACATAGAAGTTTATTAAATACATATGAGTACATAAAACCAATAATGAATTTCTTCCTATAAAAGTAATAATAGGTATTTGTTTAATATAGAATGATATAAAAGTAACCAATATTGAACCAGAGACCCCACCTAATAAAAACAATATAGGATTCCTTATTACATTACTTACTAAACTTATTCCTTGAATTGACAAATATACAAGAACTGAAGATAAAGTAATTATAACAAAAGAAATACTCATTTTTTTTGTTATTTGTTCAAGCAATTTGTAGCGTTTAAAAATATATCCAATATATATAATTGGTAATGATGATAGGGAGGTGTCAATATATAATGGTATATTAATATTATTATAACTACAATAATATCCTGCAAAAAATACGAATATTATACAAATTATTTCATATACCATTTTCTTTGAATATTTTAAAACAATATACATAATGACATTGCACCAAAATAAAGACAATAAAAACCAAATTACATTATTGGAAAAAATATCTTTCCAAAAAACTTGGAATATATCAATATAATGAAACGGATTCTTTGTTGTTACATTTAATTCGTGTAATAATAAATTTAGGATATATGTCAAAATATAAAAGCATATATATGGTACAATTAATCTTTTATACTTTTTCTTTAGCCATGGTACAAAATCAATCTTACAAGAAAAAAATAATCCAGATAGAAAGAAAAATAAAGGCATAAAAAAACTACTTGTATATAAGTGTATGAAAGATCCAATATAGCTATTATCTGGGTAATTTATAAAGGTATGTAGTATTATTACAATTAACATTCCAATACCTTTAGCTGTATCAATAAAATCTAATCTAACATTCATTTTAAAAAGCTTAATGGATTTTCTACCACCTCGTTAAAACTAACCCCCTCGTTATATACTTTATCATGTTTTTTATATACTACGATGGCCTTTTCGTCTTCTCTCATTTCTTTTTTCAAATAATCTTCAGAATCTACTAATTTTAAGTCTAAAGGTATCCTATATTTCCATATACCTATAAACCGTAATTTCTGTACTTTCAAAAATAAGAAGAAACTTCTATTCTCTTGTACGATCCTTAAATCCAAATCGCTTCTATCATGAAATTTTCTTCTGGACAGACTTCCATAAACAGCTATTAAAGAAACATTGCTATTGCCATATAATTCTTTTCTTACAATATCTATATAGTCTATTACTCCTTTAATACCTTTACTCATAAAAGTTTTATCAACTTCTCTATATCCGACCAACCAATGCGAATCACATAACCAGGTTAAAGAATGAACAAGAATTAAACTTATAAGATACAACCACCAATCAGCAACACCACAAAAATACAATATGGTTATTGGCATCAATTGTAACACCAATTCGCAAATTATATAATACAATTTTTCTGTTTTGTCAAAAACATGAACACCATGCAACAACCAGCTGGCCACAAACCAGCGTAAACCTAGTAAGCTTCCCCAATTATAAGTGTAATTTCTCATTTTGAAAATTAAATGTTATATTTTATAATAATCAGAATACCATTTCGCAAAGCTTCTCAGTCCATCCCTTAATGAAGTAGAAGGCTTAAAGCCAAAGTCCTTTTCAAGAGGTGTTGTATCAGCATATGTAACAGGAACGTCACCCGGCTGCATTGGAACCAGTTTTTTATGGGATTCAAAATCATAATCCTCAGGTAAAACGCCTGCGTTAATTAATTCTTCCTGTAGGATTTGAACAAAATCAAGCAGGTTTTCAGGCTGGTTGTTACCTATATTGTAAACTTTATAAGGGGGTATAGGCAGACCGTCCTCGCCATTTTGCTTTTCTGGTGCATGCTGCATCACTCTTATAACGCCTTCCACAATATCATCAATATAAGTAAAGTCTCTTTTACAGTTACCGTAATTGAATATTTCTATTGTTTCACCTTTACGAAGTTTGTTAGTAAAACCAAAATATGCCATGTCAGGGCGTCCGGCTGGCCCGTAAACGGTAAAGAATCTAAGTCCTGTAGAAGGGATATTATATAGTTTCGAATAAGCATGAGCCATCAATTCATTGCTTTTTTTTGTAGCGGCATAAAGTGAAACAGGATTGTCCACCTTGTCATCAGTAGAATATGGAACTTTCTTGTTTGAACCATAAACTGATGATGAAGAAGCATATACCAGATGTTCAACTTCATGATGACGGCAAGCCTCTAATATGTTATAAAATCCTATCAAATTACTCTCAATATATGAATCAGGATTTGTAATACTATATCTTACACCGGCTTGAGCAGCTAGATTAACTACTATATTAGGTTTTTTATCTATAAAAATGTTATTTATCAGATCTCTATCTGCAATACTACCTTTTATGAATGTAAAGTTTTGATATTTACTAAGATTCTTCAATCTTTCTTCTTTAAGTTTTATATCGTAATAGTTAGTAATAGAGTCAATTCCTATTATTTCGACATTACTATATCTTTTTAATAATTCATTAGCTAAATTGCTGCCTATGAAACCTGCAATTCCAGTAATAAAAATTTTTTTATTGTTTAAGGTAATATTCTTTTCTAACATATTTTTTTATTTATTATACATTTCATATACATTATTAAATCCTTGAATCATTTGTTCTATATTGAATTTCTCTTGAACAATTCTTTTTCCATACGCCCCCATTGTTTTTCTTAACTCAGTGTTATCCAGTAGCTTTAAGATATAATCAGCAAATGCATTATAATCATGATATTCTACTAAAAAACCACTTTTGCCTTCTTCAACAATTTCTTTAGTTCCGACATTTGGACCTTTTGTTGAAACAATAGGTTTTCCCATATACATTCCTTCCATTATAGCATTACTTACACCTTCGACACACGTTGCCAATACTACAATATCAGAAGCATTATATATTGATTCTACATTATTTACTCTTCCAATAAATTTAATTCGATCTGAAAATTGTGGTTCAATTAAAGCCTTGTAAGGAGTAGCATCACCACTTCCCATAGCTAAAAACGTAACGTCAGGATTTACTTTTAGAACTTTGTTAGCAGCTCTTACAAACATTGGGTAATCCTTTCTAAAAGAATATTCCCCAGCCATTGATACAATATATTTTGTATTAATTGAATATTGGCTTCTAATTTCTTCTATGCTTTCTTTTACTTCTCCTCGTTTAAAATCAAAGCCATTATATATACAAATTGATTTTTTTCCCGGAACTTTATTTATAACAAAAGCTTGCATGGAATTTGATAATATTTTATCATAAAAACGGTATGTAAACTTATTTAAAAAGAATTTTTTACCCCCTTGTTTTCGTGCACTGGTAATTGATGAAGATATTATTGGTATATTCAATAAATAATGAGTCGGTGCTATTATATAACCATAAATAAGAGATGCCCACAGATGAATCAACTCTATGTTTTCATTTTTGCATATTTTATATATCTTTTGTACAAGGTGTAATCTGTTATAATTCCCTAAGAAAATAAGTTTTACCGGACAATCTAAAATCTCTTTATAAGCAATGGATGAATATGCGTCTTTCCCTTCTAACATTATTATAATAAATTCATAATGAGGCTTTTTGCTTAATACTTTAACTAATTCAACAATACGCCTTTCTTTACCACCGCTTAATAATGAATCTGTTATAATTGCTATCTTCATCTTGGTTTATTATTTTGCTAATGATTGTAATTATTGTTTTCTTATATTTGTACTTTAATTGTAAAATGGTGAAAAGACATGTAGTGAACTAATTTTTTTATGTGAGTTTGTTTAAATCCAAATTAAAGCATTTAGTAGTTATTTTATTTAAATGCTCAAAATATTCTTTGAATGAGAAATTATCTTTAATGGCATTTCTTCCTTTTTCACCATATGTGGTTATTAATTGAGGATTATCAGCAATATCATCTAGAAATTGTGTAAGTTGATTGTTTGAAATAGAAAAAACAAATCCACAGTTATATTCTTCTAAATAGCTTGAGAGACCACAATTCTTGCTACTCATTACACATATTCCTTTTGCCATAGATTCTAAAATTACCATTCCTGCACTTTCGTTCTTACTTGGTAGAATTAAGACATTCGCTTTATCATAAATCTCACTCATTTGTTTAAATGGCACATTCTTTTTTAACTTAATAGTGTCTGTTAGTCCTTTTTTGGCTATATAATCTTTCAAACGATTATAGTATTCTTCTTCTGAAGATTGTGAAACTTGACCGATAATTGTTAATTTAAACTTAGAAATATCCTTTACTTTTGATAAAGAATCAACTAAGAAAAAATGATTTTTATATTCTCTGAATTTTCCTACATCTAATAACTGAATAATATCCTTATGAATAATATCTTTTTGATTCCAGTCTTCTATAGCAACCAAAGGAACAAACCATTGTGGAACAAACCAACCTTCTGACTTTTCATTTTTGTTTCTTATTTCTCCATTATATAAAATAGGTGTAAAACATATTTTTGGAAAAAGTCTTTTTGCAATAAAATCAAAGAAATGTTTTCTTGCTTTATATCCATATAAAGGAATTTGAGTATACATAATGACGTTTTTTATATGCATCAATTTACATATTTGCCATATAATCATATTAAAAATAGTATGCTCACGTAAAATAATTAAATCAGGTTTCTTTTTTCTTAATAATTTATATATGTATATTATATTGGGAATAAAAAATAATGTTTTTTTCCCTTCCGATACAGATGGGCTATATCTTTTGTCAATCAACCAATTGCTAAATTTTGTAATTAATGAAGGTTTCATTAAATGGAAGTCAACAAAATCGTAGATTTCACTGACACCTTTATACTGAGCTAAAAATGTAACCTCCGCTCCATACTCAACCCATCCTTTCATAATAGGGACTTGGTTGGTATGATATCTATGTGAGACATATAATATTTTCATTTTTGTTTTTTTGAAATAAGGTCTAGATATTCTTTAAATTTCTCTGAATAATTATTAGCATCAAAATATTTCCGGCATATTTTTTTCCCATTTTCTCCGATTTTGACTCTTTCTTCTTTGTTATTAATTGCATAAACAATTGTATCAGCCAATAAATCAATGTCATTAGGCTCAATAATATATGCATTTTCTTTGTTGCTTAACCAATTAGTAGCCTCACCTACATTGGTTATAATTACAGGCTTGGCTGCAGCCATATATTCTGCTAATTTTGTAGAAAAACAATATGTGTTTTGTATTGTTACGAGTTTATTTATGATAACAAGTGATGCACCAGATAGCTTGATTTTTAGTTCCTCTTCAGATAAATATCCAGTAAATATTAATTTATTCTGTAAATTATACTTGTTGATTAGATTTTTAATTTCATTCCTATGTGGTGTGTTTTCATAGTTACCTGTACAATAAAATAGAATAGGCTCATTTAACATACTCAGAGCCTTTCCAAAAGCCTCTATCATACCTAAGATTCCATCTTTTCGTTCAATTAATGAACCTGAGTGAAATATATACTTAGGGGATATACTATTTTGATTATCTTGTATATCATATTTCTTAAAATCTACTAGAATTGGTATCTTTATTAATTCGCAACTTTGGGATATATATTCTTTACTATATTGAATTAGTGCATCAGAGATACATATTATTCCATCAAATTTATTTAAAACTCTATTCTCCGTTTTCTGTTTTATAATTTGATTCTTTCTAGATGGGTTACCTTTCCCTGGTATTTCATTTAACTCTTTTAAAACAAAAGCTCCTTTTTTGTGAATGAGACTAATAAGATCTAGTGAGAACTTTACATCTGAAAAATAAAGTAAAACAAAATCTCCTTTTTGTAAATTTTGCCTTAAATATTTTTTCATTGATTGCTTATCTAACCAATTATTTATAAACCGTAATAATTTATTATTAGAACCATATAATTTAGCACCAGCATACCAATACTTAAATCCTTCATCTGTAACTCTAACTTTTTTATATGTTTTATCTTTTACAAAATGAGAATTACGTTCAAAAACATCAACTTCACAATTTATATTTGCCTTTTGTAATGCCTGGGCATAACATTTAATACGTGCTGTTGAAGCCATTCCATATGGAAAAGGTCCCGTTGTTAGTATATAAACTTTCATGATAAATGTTATTTGGCCTTAAAATCAAAAATAATATTTTTATAACCATCAATTACTTCTTCAACTATTTTATTCTTATCATGTCGTAATGAAGCACGTTTATAAGCATTGTTTGCATATTCTTTTGCTAAATCAGGATGCTGGATTAAATTTATTATAGACCCCGATAATATATATGGATCACCATCCTGATATAATATTCCTTCCTTTTCATGTTCTAAAATTGAACATGTTCCACCAGCAAAAGATGCAATAACTGGCATTCCTACTAACATCGCTTCACATACGGAATTAGGAGAGTTCTCTATATGAGATACATGTACATAAATATCTGAATCAATTAATATTTTAGAAATCTCATTAGCAATAATTCTGCCATGAAAAACGATATTACAATGAGTGGATTTTATATTTGTTATACTTTCGCAAATTTTGACCCATTTGGAATCACTAGAATAACCAATTATATGCCATTCAAAGTCTATGTTGCTATACTGTTTTAATATTCTAGCTGATTTTAATACAGTTTCAAATCCTTTATAAATACCACCACTTATTGTACTGACAATCTTTATTTTTTTATTAGAAACAAAACCTTTCCAATGACAAGAATAAAATTCCGGACGTAATATCTCATTTACAATGTAATACTTACGTCGTGGATTTAATGCTAAAGTACAGTATTTATCCCATATTGTACGACCAAATATATATTTGGCATTATTTAAATATATTTTCTCTCTTTCAGCTTTATAACAAAAAGATTCATAAATTCTTTTTATTCCTTCTCCTTTTACTATATCAATAAATTTGTCTTTTTTATATGCAATGTTTTGTGGAATTCCAGAGAAATATTTCTCTTTTATTGGACCGATTAACCCTTGAATAGAAAATACTACTGGAATATTATTTGTAGTGTTATGTACTATTCCCAATAAACCTTCTGTGCCATGTACATGGATAACTTCTGGTTTTACAATATTTATACATTTCTGAATTTGTGGAAATGCAATCTTTTCTAATGTAGTTTCACTACGTCTTACCTGTAAAAGTCTGAACAATTTATATTTGCTTTGGTCTATACAAATAGGATAGTAATGTACCCCCTCAAATAAAAAATTTTCTTCTTTATTTTTTGATAAATAAGCTACATGTAATTCTATATCTTTTCTTTTTTTAAATTCATCTTCAAGAGAAATTAACCATCCACCTGCAATGGTTTTACCCGAATATCTCCTAACACTACCACATGGTGTAGCTGCCAACCATAATATTTTCATATTTCGTCTATTTTCTTTATGATTTTACATGGATTCCCTGCTGCAACACTATTAGAAGGAATATCTTTAGTTACTACACTTCCAGCTCCAATTACAGAATTGGCGCCTATATGTACTCCTTTTAAAACAATAACTTCATATCCTAACCATACATTATCCTCTATCACAATATCTCTAGGTTGACCAACACGTGAATCATCTAAATGAAAATCGCCATCAAAAATAGTACAATTTCCACCAATCCTTACATTATCACCTATTTTAATATTCTTAAAACATGCAATTATGCAACCGCTCATTCTAACATTATTACCTATCTTTAAACAAGCACCTTTTCTGTTAGTCTGTATTGTGCATGGACGTTTTACTAAGTTTGATTCTTTAACAATACTTACTGCTGAAAAATTATCCCCAATTGTTATTTCCGTAGAATATGCTTTTTTGAAAAAACAATGTCCCCTAAACTTTGGATTTTTCCCGAGTTTAATACCCCAATAATAAGCTCTTAAAACATTGATACTTCCTAAATAGATTTGTATCTTACGCTTATAATCAAATGCTCTAATTCTTAATTTAGAGAATATGTTTTTGGCAATCATATATCACTAAAACTATTAATAAATACTATTTTATTATTAGAAAGTTCATTTAAAAATTGTCTCCAATGTTCAGCTAATCGTTTATCTGTAATTGAACATAAATCTAAAACTGAATAAGACGGTATAATTTGAGAAGTTCCACAAAGTGCGGTTGACACAAATCCTATTGCTATATTAAATTCATTGTAATCTATGAATTCTGAAGGAATGAAATTAGGAATAATATCATCTGCTAAATGTTCTATTTCCTTACAAAGACCTATTCTTGGGTGTCCTTTTAAAATTATTGCGTAACCTTTCTTATGAAGTTCACTAATAATAGTTTTATTTACTGATATAAAATCATTACTATCTTGAAATTTATTTCTATATGGCTCAGTAAAAAATATAGCTGTATATTTAGAATTGGTATGAGGCTTATACGAATATTTTTGTATTATGCTTTTTTCTTCAGTATCACTTAATTTTTTTTTTATGGTATGTCTTAAATTCTGTGGGTTAAAACCTAATATTGAATGAGCGCCACAATTGTAATATTCTAGTTTTGTTCCACAAAAACATTGTTTTATAAACTTTTCTAATTTTCTCTTTATAGAGACTTTAAAAGATGCTTTGTTGGTACCCTTATAACACCATACTTCACTATCTTTTTTATCCCTATAAGTGAAAGTTGTTGATAAAGGAAATTGTTTGAAATGGCAATATGAAAAGAAATCGTATCTTGACGAATAGAAAACATCAACATTGTCTATTTTTAATTTATCTACGTTTTCTTTGATTTGCTTCCTGAATGCTATCCATGTAAAAGGATTTAAAGCATCAAATCTATAATCATTACTCCATCTGACAAAATTAGCTTCAAGTCCTATGTATTGGAAAAACTCATTATAACTATTAGTGTCGCGGCTTACTATTGTAATATCTTTATATCTATTTTTTATTTCTTCATAAAAACATAATATATTAGGAATTTCAACAGGTGCTTGACATACTAAAATTGCATTCTTAGCCATACTCTTTCTTCCTATTTTCTAAAATGTATTGTAAAAATTAATCAATCTAATAAATCTTTCTTTTCAAGTATCAACTTATTATAGATTTGCTCAGCAACATAAAAGTCTAGAGGAGTATCAATATCTATAGCTTCTATATCAGAAGTTACAATAAACTGAGGATGTTTTCCTATAATATTCCTATTTTTTATAAGATTCTCCCTTGAAGTTACTGTTGCTCCAAAATTTAAAGCTAAAATGTTGGGAAGATTCTGTGAATTCGGAGCGTTGAGTGGATCATAGTTTATTGGTCTTCCATCTAACCACATAAATTCTTTTATAGAACTCACTGTAGCAATACAGTCAATATTACTTTCATTATTTAAAAAAGCTTTTATACATTTAGATATAGTATCAGGTTTTATAAATGGAGAAGTACATGGAGCATAAACAAAAATATCTGTATCAGTTACTTGACCTAAATGTTGGAAAAATTCACTACCTGAACATTGAGAAGATGCATAATACTCTTCTCTTTTATGATAAGTTACTTTTGTGTTACAATATTTATTCTTTACAATTTCGATAGCTTTCTCCGAATCTGTATTTACAATAATAGAATCAAGTTCTGGAACATTTAGTAACATCTCAATTTTATTTTCCATTAATGTTGTATTTGCAAAATTACGAAGATTCTTGTCTTTTACACGTTGTGATCCAACTCTTATTGGGATTACTGCTGTTATTCTTTTCATATATATATTTAGTTAATAAAATAGTTGATTATTTTTGGCTAGTATATTACTGTATTACTTTCCTAATATATATCTTTAGTTCATTATCATTCATATTTCTAAAATATGGTGACTGACAAAATGCTACTAAAAACCAAGATGAAATATACATAATAGAAAAACTTTGAAAGTTCTCAACCCAGGAATAAAAATAAAAAAATGATAGGAAAATAGCTATACCACTAACATACTTATTTTTACTCTTATATAATCCATTATAAATAATACTTGACCACATAATAGTATATATTAAAACATATACAATACCTCCCCATGTAAAGATATTATGGATACCTACCTCTGAATGCCTTTCTTTAGAAGAAATATCAGTTGCTGTTTTATTATATAGGTTTGATAATTCTTGGTATTCAGATTCATATCCACGCCCTATACCTCTACCAAATAGGATATAATTATTGTTGATAGCTGATGTTATAACTTCATAATACAACTGGGTTCTTGTGTCTACCATGCTTTCTTCTTTTAAATCTGTTTCTAGGTATTTGTCAGTCTCAAAAATATTAAATGTACCTGATACCCCTAAACTTAAGAAAAAGAAAGGTAATATAATCATTAACCATGCAAGATGCCTTAGGAAACTTAGTTTTTTGTAGAAAAGTATTACTAAAGAAGTTATTAAACAAAATATCGTTAAAATAGCATTGCTTCTTGCATCATAGTTATATCCTAAAATAATAATACTTATTGCAAGTCCAAGATATAATAATTTGTATTTATAATTTAGAACTCCAATAAAAATAATAGCAAAATAAATAGGTCTTAATAAGAAACCATATATACCACCAATACTTTCATTTTTCATGAAAGGGAAAATAAACAATACTATTATAGGACTTATTTTTATTACAAAATGTAATATATTGTAAAACCAAAAAGGTTTAATTATTACATACACTAAAGAGCAACTAAACATAGATATTATATATAAAAAAATATCTATGAAATCATATTTAGTAATACCTGAAGTATTTACAATTAAAGAATATATTGAAAGGAAAAATGTATATATAAAGAATATATTAAATAATCGTAATCCCTCTGAGTAATATCCTTTTTTTAAATTCTTATTAATAAATAATAAGAATAAGAAAGAAGTGAAAATAAGAATTTTTTGTATAAATGATACTGTTAAGCTATTATAAACAGGGTTAGAAGATAACCATGCAGAACAACTATGTATAGCTAACAATATGTAGGCTATATAAAAAAACTTTATAACGATTTTCGAATTACTCATTAATTAAATATAATATTGAATATTTCTAAGTTTTCTTATTTTGTGAAATTATATGCTCTTTTAATTAGTTTATCGGCATATTCTTTCCAAGTATTTTTATTTTTAGGGAAATTTTCAATCGAAATTTTATCATTGAATGTGAAATCTTTTATAAATCCTTTACTTCCCAATCTTATTATATTAAACAACTCTTCCAATCCTCCTAATCTACACTTGCTAGCTTCAGATTGTTCAGAATTATATATGTATATAACAGGTGTTTCTAAACCTAAACAAGGTAAAGCACAATGTATTCTTGAAGTTACTACTAATGCTGCTTTTGAATATTTTTTTACTAATTCTTCTGCTACTGATAATCGTTCTTCATCATTTTGTAGGTTTTCTTTATAAAATCTATTTTGTTGAGAAATATATTCTGCCTCTAATAATGTCTTTTTAGTGAAAATTTTTTTATACTGTCTATAAAATAATGAGACAGATATTTTTTTTTGAATTCCCGTGTTATTTGTATGGAACTTCTTAGCAATGTGATTAATAGTTCTCCAATGAAAAGTAATATAAAACAAATTATAAAGTTTAGAACTTAAACTATTTTTTTTTATGAAGAAAGGATCTACAAAATAGCATTTTTTTTCTTTTTCTTCTGATTTATATTTGTGACCGAGGGTTAATGTCATACACGCAGAAAAATAGGCGTTTACTCCTCTTTCCTGCAAAATATTCATTGTATTCAAGTCACGACACCCAATCGGTTCATTTTTTTTAAAATAATCAATACTTTCATCGGATAACATTAAATCTTTTGTCAAAGAGTTAATATGGAAAGCAACAAATAAAGGATTAATCTTTTCAGATGGTGGCCACTGATTAGGATTATGCATATACCAACCATTCATTATAATTTTACACTCATCCCCATTATATTCTTTAAGCAGTTCTCTTTGAATAAAACCATCAACTTTAGGTAAGAATTGTGAAGATGCTAATGCTTGTATATAATCTCCGATATTGACTTGTTTTTCTGTGCTTACTGATAATAATTTGTATTTCATTTTTTCAACTTGTTTTGTATGATTTTTATTAAAAATGCTTTCTCTTCATGATCTAAAGCAAATATGTAAATAATAAATATCTCATATATTACAATGATAAATGACTGTATTATGAATGTCACATGAGTTGAGTACAAGGAGATATTTATTATTAACATATATATCGGTAATATAATTAAAACTGTGGTAATAATTACTGGCAGTATGACTCTTTTAAAATAGGACTTGATATCAAATTTTATTAATTTGGCTAAAAAATAAAGTCTTGTATATAATCCCAATATATATATAAAATTTCTTGCTAAGAAAAATATTTCAACATCTTGATTGTAATAACCCAATATTAATGATACAGGAATATTTAATAATAGTACGATACTAATGATAATTTGGTATGTCCTAATTTTACCTGTTGCAAAAATAGTTACCCATAATGGTCCTGAAAGGCATTCAATTAAAGCTCCAAGAATAATTAATCTGCATATATTGGGAGTGTGCTCCGGATATTCTGATAACCATAATTCTAATATATATTCTAGATTAAAAATAATTGGAATAGATATTAATAATAGTATCAAATAAGATAATTTGGATGATTTACAAATTAAATCTAATTGTCTAGCTTTGTCATTTTGAGCTTCAGATTTTACTAATTGAGGGTTTAATGCCTGTTGAAAACCTGTAACAAAATGTGTTATTGCTGCGTTAACCTGATTCGCTATTCCTATTGCCGCATTTACAGTTACTCCATAAAAAATATTTATTATAACATTCATACCTTGGTGTAAACCTAAATTGGCTGTGCTACCGAACAATGTCCATCCAGAAAAAGAAATAATGGTTTTATATAAAATAATATCTTTGACCTTAATTATTTTAATTTCAGGAAACTTATTTTTATTGAATAATATAAACCAAGCGGTTATGATTGTTATTACACAAAACATTAAAGCTGAATATACTAATAGCTTATCCATAGGTAAAACAATTAATAAAAAAACAATAGCTAGTTTCAATACAACTTCTACTATACCTGTATATGCATAAAAAGACATCTTTTCATGGGCAATAATACTTGCCTGATATGGTATTCTTATAATATTAGAAATACATCCTAGAATAGAGAATTGATATACCCAGTTTACTATGCCCATTCTGTAACTAGGCAAATTCATATGGGTATTTAAGAACCATAATCCTATTGTTTCTGCCAGAATGAATATTATTATAGATATGGATATGTGTATGAATAAACAAGCACTGAATACTTTCGATATATTGCCTTCAGGTTTACCTAATTCATAAGATAAGTGTCTTTGTGTGCCTGTTGACATAGCAGAATTGATAAATGTAAATAATACAACAACTCCACCTACTATATTATATATACCAAAATCTTCTACACCTAATGTTTTAAGTACCACTCTTGATGTATATAAACTTACTACCATAGTAAGCAACATACGGAAGTACATAAATAGCGTATTTTTTGCTATTTTCTTATTATTTTCTGTTTGTGTTGACATTTTAATATTAATCAGTTAAGATTGAGTGTTATCCTTTAATTGATATTTATTTAAATTTTTCTTGCCGAATTCAATACCCCTTCATAATCGGAAATCATACCCTCAATGTACCATTCGGCTTCTTCATTATCAAAATGATGTTCATCAAGAATATTTTTCAAGCTCGATATTACTGCATTGCATATAGACTCGGTTTCATTAAAATTATAACGGTCTTTATAGTTTCTTGCTTCCTGAAGCCATTTGTCGCTAATCTTTATTAAGCAATTGATGTCTTTGATACCTGATTCTATTTCACTGCATATCCGGTCTGGAGAGTTGACAGGACAGTAGGGCAGAAGTTCTGCATCTTGAACAAAACTGTTAAACTCTTCTACCGTCTGGCTGTGCCATTTGTCTTTATATCCGTTTTCTATAGCCAGATTGTTTATCTTGCGTCTTGATTCTTCTATTATCGTATCATCGAATATGAAATAATCATTCGGGTCTATACTTATTTCCATTCCTAGCAGTTCTCTGGAATGTGAGGACTTACGGCGTAATTCAGTTCCGCTAAGATTTTTTGAACTCTTATAGTCCAATCTTAATTCAACCAATAATAGTCTTTTACTTACCCTTCTGTTGTTTTGATAGTTGCATATACCTATGGCTGCGTCCATCGTATTATTAGGAGAACCTGACTTTGCAGCTCTTTCGTATGTGTCAAGGTCTATACATACAATCTTGTCGTTGAATCCGCCTGACTTGTAGTCACGTATGCTGACTTCATTGAGCTTTAAGCCATAACCTTTACTGTAGGCACTATGTGACAACAGTATGGCATTGTCGAAAACGGTATTACTCTCCATATTCCTTTATTCTTGACAATGCGATATTGAACGATCGGAATATATCGGATATATCCGTTCCTAAAGGCTTGTAGGAATATTGCCATGAATCGTTTTCTTTAACTGCTAGATAGAAGTTGGTCTTGTCTTCCACTTCTTCTTTCCTTGCTATGGATGATATGGCTGAAACCATGTCGGGGTTATGGCTGGCAATCATGATATTTACACCCAGTTTCTTATGGATTGTTACCAACACACGGGCAAATTCCACTATCCACTGTGGATGCAGATGGGCTTCAGGCTCGTCTATCAGCAAGAGCGTTTCGCTGTCAAGATATCCGTTCTGCAACAGTAACAACAGATAGGCAAAGGCGTTCAGACCGGTTGCTGCCTTTTCTAGGGTTATATCCAGTCCGTCCCTGCGGACATATCTTATTTCCTTATTCTGGAATATGTTTTCCTTAATTGAGAATGTTCCGTCTATTACTTTTTTTATGTAGAAAATGATTCTCTGCTCCTCGGAAGTAGGCTTCCTGCTCTCGTTTATCATCATATCCTGCAATGATGTCCACGAAATGCTCCGTATATCCTTATGCCCCAATGCCATAGGGGTGTCTATGTATATGGCCTTCTTGAGATTATATGGATAATTAAAAGTGTCTCCTTTCAATATGTCATTTCCCGATTCGGACAGCTGTAGGGATGGAATGTCTTTTCTTGATTCATTATATTTCCTGCAAATAAAATCGAACAACTCCCTTTGGGGATGAACAAGTTTAATATTCTTTGAAATATCAGACATTGATTTTATTCCCGATATGTATTTTCTGTAGAAAGCGGTTATCGCATCTTCGTTTTCTTCATCATTTGAAGAATAGGGTAAATTAAGAAAAGAGAAAACACGTTCCTTCTCACTTCGCGGTATATCTTTATTTCCGTTCCATATCAAAAGATCTGTATAGTATCTTCGCAGGATTTTCGTGTATATATCCGTGAATCTGTCTATGCTTAAATCCTCTTTACGCAAATCATCTAACCTTAACAACGGTTCAGAATGGATATCTGTAATGGATGTTCTTTTTAAGTCAAGCAAGTTGTAATAAAAACGGCTGATAAAATCATCAGTAACCAATTTATCAAACTGATTGATGGTATTTACAAGGTAATAGAGCCACCGTGAAAGCGTACTTTTGCCGCATCCGTTAGGACCTGCAAGAACAGTGATACCGTCGAGTCTTAACCGGGCTTTATTTATTGCCTGATAGTTGTCTAAACTGTATATATAGCTTTGATGATTATTCATTATGATATGCTATTGATATTTAATGGAAATACATAGATTGGTATGACCTGATTAAAAACATTCAGAACAGACTTTTCAATTGCTCTATATCAGCTTTATACTGTTGCTCTGACAAATATTTCAGAACTTTTTTGAGAGTCTTGATCTCGTAATTCTCCTTAATAGCTTCAAACAATTCCTTAAACCTTCTGTCATCGTTTGATGTTACTGATTTTGAGACTTTAGTAAAATCTTTTAGCTTTGAAGGTAAATCATAAATTTCAGGATTGACTTTCTGCTCCGTTGCACAATCTAAAATGAATTTATCTATTGCAGGTTTTACAGTTATAAGATATTGATGTACTGATTTATGTTTCATGACTGTCAGATGTTTGGTTTCGGCAACAGTATTACAATCCTTTATATAACCTAATTCAACTTTATCCTTGTCTATTATACCAATTGCAAACTTATCTGCAAATTTATTTTTAAGTAAACCTACAACCTTTGTACAACTATGCTGGTGGTTTACACCTGCCTTTACCAGATATTCTATCAAGTTTGTATCAACATAACACTCCGGCATTATGTACGGCTTTCTGTCTTTCATAAAATTAAAGGTATAATTCAAAATTGAAAAAGATATCTACACCATTACCATACATTTCTTTTATTTCTGAATCCTTCAACTGTCTGACTGAATATGTAGAAGTCGTTTTATCTGTACAGTGAGTGAAAAATACATTTAAACCTTTGGGAGCTTGTTTTATCAGTTCGTCTAATATGTACGGACTGTGAGTGGCAATAAATAATGTATCGTTATGTTTTTTTATTGCTTCGACCAACCATTTTATGAACTGACATTGGGTGGGGGGGAATAAATTGTTCTCCGGTTCTTCCAAATAGATGTCGCTATGATCTGTTTTAAAATAGTTTTCATAGACTGTCATAAACTTGTTGGCTTCATCAACATCGGAAAATCCATAATCATAACCGCCAACTTTAAATGTCACTAAATTATCATCTGTCTTATCTTTCCTGTATAAAGAGCCGTATATCAAGGATAGAAGATTCTTTCGCTCTTCTGCCTGTTCATACGAAATCTTTACGTTATTGTCGCCATACTGTCCGTTGGTTATATAATCAAGGTGAACATACATCGGTAATAATGACTGGATGCCGCTTGAACCTTCCTTAAGCTTTAAAGGCCTGCCGTTTACAAGAACTATTTTGTCTGAATTGGAGGCACTGTCGTAAACATATGAAATTCCTAAATTCAATAGGTTATTCTCTATTTTCAAGAACTTACGGGCCTTGTCCCAGTTTGCCATGAACTCAACCATGTTCTTGTCAAGCGGGATAGAGCTCCAAACCGGAATTGACGCCACAAGATTCCTGTCGGCAGGAATATATGTTACTTTGGGACGTTTATATTTCCAGCGGGAAGACTTCCATTTCATTGTAAACTTTTTAACGGAATGGTCATAAAGGAACTTTAAATGGCCGGTCTCATACTCGATGTAGGTATTATCTTGTATATAGTTTGATATATCGTAATATCCTGCCATAGAATCAATGAATGATGTTCCTTCCTCAAATTCTTTAGTACTTTGAGACAGTTCTATTCTTTTTTCAACATACGAACAATAACATGCTACTTTAAGAATACAACTCTTGCCGGAACTTTGCAAACCGGTTATAATATTTATTTGACCTAATTCAAGCATCGCATCTTGTATAGGGCCAAATTTTCTTATTATTAAGCGTTTCATTGTCAACTAAATGTGTTTCGTGTTTTAGTCCTTACCATAGCCATAGCCGTAGCCATAGCCGTACTTCTTGCCATAGCCGTATTTGCCGTATTTGCCGTACTTGCCATAGCCGTAGTAGTAACCGTTGCGGCGCTTGTCCATATCTATACCGTTGATAATGGTACAGAGGTTAGGGAGCTTGTTTTCTGACTTAAGCTCGTTGATAAGGGCATAGTCGCTCTTGTGGGTATAGTCGGCACGGCATACGTAGATGCTGACGTCTGCAACACGGGAAATAAGCTGGGTGTCGGTCACTATACCGATAGGGGCTGTGTCAAGAATTACATAATCAAAATTCTGTTTTAAGATTTCTATAGCCTTGTCAAGTGTATCGCGTGCAACAAGCTCCGTAGGATTCGGAGGTACTGTTCCGCCGGGAAGGATATAGAGATTGTCGCTTAAATCGCTTTTCTGACATAATGACAATAAATCTGTATCGGAAGGAGATGCCAGATAGTGAGTGATACCTTGTATCTTGCTTGAGATATTGAAAACACGGTTCAAGCCCGGCTTACGGATGTCCATTCCTACAATAACTGTCTTCTTACCCATAAAGGCAAATGATGTGGCAAGATTACCTGCTATAAAACTCTTACCTTCACCGGGACCGGTGGATGTGATAAGAACAACTTTCTGATCTTCTCGGAGCATATACTGTACATTGGTACGGACGCTTCGGAACACTTCTTCCATAAGGTCATTGCGGTTTTCGCGGATTACGATTGCTCCCTCGCTGCGTAGAGGTGTCTCTGGAACATCGCCTACAATTGTTATATCAGTAATCTTTTCAACATCGGCACGGCCTTCTATCTTGAAGCGGAGCATACGGATAAGCCACAGGCAGCCAACAGGAATTGCTATTCCTAATACGAAAGCTATCATGTATATCTGCTTGGATTTCGGTCCTGTCTGTCCACCATATAATGGTTCTTCGATAATACGGCCGTTATTTGCCACTGATGCAAGGGTAATGGCATTTTCCTCACGCTTTTGGAGGAGCATAAGATAGAGGTTTGCCTTGATTTCCTGTTGGCGTGAGATGCTGATAAGTTCCTTTTCCTGAATAGGGGCGTTACTGATACGTGACTCGTATTTTCCTGCTTCAATATCAAGGTTGCTGCGTGTGATAAGGAGTCCCTTGTGTACGCTTTCTACTGTAGTGAGAACACTATTGCGTGTGGCAGCCAGAGAAATATCAAGATTTGCCACCGCAGGGTTTTCTTCGCTTGATGTACGGAGAAGACGCTTACGCTCTATCAGCATTTCGTTATATTGGGTGATAACAGTTGTAAGTGTTGCATCGGTAATTCCTACATTAGCTGGGATAACCTCGTAACGGTTTGCCGGATTGTCAATATACTGACGGAGAAATTCCACAAGACGGAGCTGAGTGGCGTTTTCGGCACGGCGTGCATTATATTCATTGCTTCCTTGAAGTGCAATTTGTGCATCGCTGCTTATATCGGTAAGTCCGGCTTTCTGCTTGTATTCGGCAAGTTCCTTTTCTGTTGTACCAAGTTCCTTATTAATTATTTCAATACGGGCATTGATAAATTCTGCTGTACGGCTTGCCACTTCGTTCTTGTCATCGTTGGCATCACTATTGTACAGACTGACAAGGGTGTTGATAAAATCGATTCCACGACTGACATTTACATCAGAATAGCTAAGGGCTATGATTGATGTTGTCTTGCTGGTTGGTTCAGCTGTAAGACGTGACTTGAATCCGGCTGCAGTAGCGGTAGGAGAGGTTATGACTGCCTCTATTGTACGTGGTGCCTTAACAATGGCTGTTGCAGTATCCATAGGAGCGGTAAAGCTTACAGTTCCGGCAGGAGTAATCAACAATGCTGGCATACGGTCGAAAGAGCGTGTCTCTTCGACTTCCTCACCGTTATAGCGGTAGAGAGCCGTTACACTGAATGTGCTGTCTGGAGTCAAGCTTATACTGAGACGCATTGCTCCCTGAAGGCGTTCGGCTTCTTCAGGTGCCATCCATACCTTTACAGGACTATTCTTATATAGTGTAAGAGGATAGCCGAATGTCTGCTTCTCGCTATAGTTAATATTCAGACTGAGGGTATTTACTACCTTCTTTATCAGTGTGCGTGACTGGATAATCTCTACCTCATTGTCGAAATTGCTTGCCATTGACATCATTCCCAGATCCTGCATTGCTGCGAATGTGGATGCGGCACTGCTGTTTTTGGTCTTGTCGCCCTGTTTGATAAGGACCGTAGCATTTACATTATATACAGGTGACTGATAGCGGAGATAGATATATGCACCAATCATACATGCAATCAAGAATGCTAGTATGTATGGCCAGTGTATGAGATACTCCATTATAATGGCTTGCCAGTTGATTGGCTTTTCGTTTTCTTCTTCGAAGTAGTTATTTTGATTCTCCATGTAATTTAATTAAGAGTTAAGAATTAATAATTAAAAATTAGGGGACGAGTTGACAAGTTGACGAGGTTGCCGTGCGGATGTAAGCAGCGAGCGGCAAAGCCAAACCTTGTTAACTGGTAACTGATACCTTGTTCCCTTGTTTATTTGCTGAGGGCGATGACTAGGGTAGTGACTGACGTTACCAGGCTGAGGAGGGTTATCCACATTGATGCGTTGGTGCTGAATGTGTTGCTGCGTACCTTGGCTTTGGTAGGTTTCACATAGATGACATCGTTTTGCTGTATATAGAAATAAGGTGAGTTGGCTACATCGGCACGGGTGAGGTCTAAGGTATAGACTTGACGCTTGCCTGTTGCATCTTCACGCATGAGCTGTACATTGTCGCGCACTGAGAAGAGTGTCATGTCGCCTGCAAGGGCAAGGGCTTCATAGACTGTCATTTTCTCGTTGGTTGTGCTGTATGTACCAGGATGACCAACTTCTCCAAGGACACTGAACTTATAGTTTGATGTGCTTACTGTAACGTTCGGAACTTCTTTTAGGTATGGTTTCAGAAGTTCACGGAAATGGGCTTCACATTCACGGGTTGTCATTCCTGTTACCTTTATCATACCCAGGACAGGGAAATCTATATATCCATCGTTATCTACAAGATAGCTCGTAAGGTTAGTGCCCTGCAATCCGGCTGTATTTGCACTAGTAAATTCCTTGCTCTGTCCGAACTTACGGATAAACGGTGCAGACGCCTCCGGATTTGTTGTACTGACCACGATTGTCAGCTCATCCTTAGGCATGATACGGAAATCGTAAAGCTGGGGTTTTGAAATTTCATTGAATACTTCTGAGTCCTGCATGTAGAGGGCGCTCTTGTAAGACGAACATGATGTGACGCCCATTAAGGCTGCCATGATGGCACAGCCAAGGAATGTTTTCCTTAAACGTAATGTCATTATTATGAATTTTAAGTTTGTTTTTTTTAGTTGACTAGGGGACTAGTTGACAAGTTGACGAGACTTCAGTTGACGAGGTTCCTTGTAACTTGTCTTTCGGGTGCGCTTCGCGGCTCCCTGTCACATCCGTATTTCCACTGAAAAGCGGATGACAGAGAGTCCGTATGGCTATAATCGCGCACAAAATTACAAAAAAAACTTATGTTGTAACAAAAAAACGAGGAAAAAGATTGTAAATCCGCACAAAAGGCCTTGATTTATTACAGAATTCATTCATTTTTCCTGCCAATTTCCTTTATACAGTGGTTAAGGAGCCTGATATACTTTCGGAGTCTTGCTATATCGGACTTGCTGAGACGGTTCTCACGGCTGCGGAAATAAAGCACTTGGGTGATTAACTCGATGAACATGCACATGGTTTCTACAGGTAAAATTTTTTTTCATAAGAAATAATTTTAAATTGTTAATAATGTTATTAATTAAAGTGTTTTTCTTTGATTTTGTCATACGAAAACTTGTTTTACATTGCAAAAGTATAAAAAATATTCGATTTTAAATATTTATAAGGATGGTTAAATTAATAAATTATTAAACCGTCAAATGCGGACAGAATATATCTGAGACGGATAATATATAGCAACAATGTGTAGTTTTTAACATTTGGAGTTGATTTTAAGATAGTGTATTTTTGTCAGAGAAACAACAATACAAGATAGGAACCGGGGAGGCGGGGACTATTATTATAAATCAACTAAAACGTAAACAAATGAAAATTACTGAATTTTCAAGCCTCTACAGCAAAGAGGCTAGCGCAGTAATCGATGCAAGCGAGTGGGTGGATGCCATACGTAACGGTAAGTACAAATCATTGGTGGAGCAGATCCGTGCCCTGGTGAATGAGGGCAGGAAGAATGAAACTTCGGGACTGAAATTGAAGCTGCCTGCAGTGGTATATGGGGGAGTGTGCCGCATGGGGCGTTTCTTCAAGGATACGACAGAAAGGACTGGATGGGCGATGTTTGACATCGACAATATGCTTCCGGAACAGCTGAAGGCGGCTCGGGAACTGCTGGAGGTGTTTCCATGGGTGGTCATCCTGCATGTGACTTCTTCGGGCAGGGGACTGAGGATAGTGGTGAACATAGGCGTGGTGCATATAGATGTGTATCGTAATGCATACGAGTGCGTGGCTGCCCGTCTGAAGGAACTCACCGGCATGGATCTGGATATGGCATGCAAGGATTTTGCACGTGCCAGCCTTGCTTCGTATGATCCGGATATCTATTTCAATCCTGACGCTACGGTGTTCGACTATGACAGGGATTATAATCCTTTGAACTATGTTCCTGCGAGCGGTCCTGATACTTCGGAGGATTTCAGATACCTGAACAATCCTGTAACCCAGGCTTTGTCGCTTGGATATGAAACGGAAATGGATAGTTCCTCAGCTCCCGATGTGACTAAGATAATGGAGCGCTTCTTCGCCAAATATACTTACGTGCGTGGCAGCCGTCACAGCACCATGCTTTTCCTGGGAAAATATCTCCGCTGGCACAAGGTACAGTCATGGCAACTTGACGAAGCGATATCTCTGGCGTGCAGTCGCGGGGTAGAGTCCGGCATCACGGCAAAGGAGATAACGAACGCTGTAAAATGGGGGTACGAGAACGGTGAGGAAAGAGTGCAAACACAGACAAACAGTGCTCACAATGCTCAAAATGCTCCTATGAAACCATTTCAGAGTACACAAATGATACAAAATGCGGATAATGAGGAAGTTATGGATAACGATAAGGATGAAGGGGAGCTGATAGACGAATTCTGTCCGGCATTACCCGACGAGATTTACGACCATCTTCCGGAAGACCTCAGCGAGCTGCTCGTTATAGCCAAAGACAAGAGGGAGAGAGATACAATCCTGCTGTCGTCCATCAGCGTCCTGAGCAGCTTGTTCCCGGCAGCAAGGACAATCTACGGCAACCGTAAATATTCGCCACATCTCTACACTTGCTTTGTAGCCGAAGCCGGAGCAGGAAAAGGAGCTGCCATGTACGCCACAGAACTTGCCATAAAGGTAAACGAGGAATTTGCCAACATCTATCATGCTGCGAAGAGGGAGTTCGATAAGAAGATGCAGATATGGGAACTGGAGCAGAAAAGGGCCATAAAGGAAAACAGGACAGCCAACATAGAGCTGAAACCTGTGGAACCTCCCTACCAGGCATTCCTGCTGCATGCCAACATATCGAAGAGCCAGCTGATCAGAGATATGATGGTGGCCAAGGACGACGGCAATATCATGATACTGGCCGAGATAGACATGATGTGCGAAGCCCTGAACACCGATTATGCACGACATGCCCCCGAGCTGCGTATGGTATTCGCCCACGAGGGTATAGGTCTGCGTTTCAGGACAGACAAGGAACCTATCGAAGTGAAAGAACCCCGACTGGCAATACTGATGAGCGGTACTCCCGAGCAGTTCGTCCAGTTCTTCAAGTCGCTCGAGGACGGTATGTACAGCCGATTCCTCTTCTATATGATGGGAACCGACAACAGATGGAAGTCGCAGTCGCCACTCGACGGAAACGGAAACATCGACGCTAAAGAACTGTTCGGCAAACTGGGCGAGAAGCTGAAAGTCAATTTCTTCAACACCCGTGGCAAAGAGATATTTATACATTTCACCCGTGAGCAATGGGACATACACAGCGAGACCTTCGATGCCGAGCTGGGTATAGCCACAGCCGAAGACAGTCCGCATTCGGCAGGTATAGTGAAGAGGTCCGGTCTCATCATGATAAGGATAGCCATGGTGTTGAGTTGCATGAGAATAATGGAAGCCGGGTGGCAGGTAAACGAATACACATGCTCGGACGAAGACTTCGACACAGCCATGAAGATAGTACTCACCAGCCTGAAGCATTCCGCCAATATCTCCACCATGCTGATGAATACAGCCGCAAGAAAGAAGCTGACCAATTACTACAAGCTTCTTCCGGTGTTGGAGAAGATGCCTGACATATTCCGTTACAGCGAGTTCCGCGACGAAGCCCTGAAGTGTGGATCCAATGTCTCCGCAGCCAGACGAGCCCTTGAAAAATACCTCGCAAGCGGCCTGATAATAAGGGTTGAGACAGGCTTCAAGAAGACAGGTAAGCTGAAAAAAATGTTCAAACGGACAAAGTGAGCACAATGAGCACAAAATATAACTCACGCAACAGGAAATCCCCCCTTGAAAAGTCCGCTTTCAAGCGTGCGCACGTTCGGTTTCAAGCGTGCGTCCATTCGATCTTAAACGTGCGCACGCTTTACCTTAAATGTGCGCACATTTTTTCCGGAACACAAGAAAGGAAAAATCCGCACAATGGCGGTCATACCGCCGATATTGTTCTTCCATGGTTTGGTTATCTGCCTGATTTTTAGTAACTTTACGTAAAATCAAAAACAAAAGGCATATGATCAACGGACAGAAAGAGCAGGCAGAACAGGAATTCCGTCTGCGCACATACAAGAAGAATGAGCTGGCAATGATGTATTTTCCCGACGTGTCGAAAGCGGCTGCCTCGAGGAATTTCCGAAGATGGATAAGGAATTGCCCTCCGATGATGAAGGAGCTGGATGCAATGGGGTACGACAAAAACCGCCAGTATCTGCTGAAAGCGGAGGTGGCGGTGATAGTGAAGCATTTGGGGGAACCGTTCTGATAAGTTACTAGGCATCAGTTACAAGGGGACGAGGTTCTCCATCCGGATGGCGACCTGGTCAACTTGTTAACTAGTAACTAGTCCCTAGCCTCTAGTCCCTCATCACAATTCCATTTTCAATTCTTCATACAAATCTACAGGGCCCAAATGCCAATATTTGGTACTTTCTGTCGATAATTTTTTGTAGAGATTTGAGCTGTAGATACGGTTCAGACACTCTTGAAGCGTGAAACCGTAGTCATCATGCAGGTATTCCACCAGCCAGCTTATTTTCCCGGGCAAAAGCAGGTGAAGATTGCTTTGGTTTATCTGGAACATATCGTTATACTATTTTAATTGCTTCTATAAAATTCAAGGCTTTCATCTAAACTACCATGATATACCTTCATTCTTCCTTATTCTTTCTTATTTGTATAAATTCGTCTATCTCATCAATCAACCAATCGCGACCTTGGGTGTGAAGCGGTTCAAAGCACTTACTCAAATAATCGGTTACGCCATACCTGGAAAACAGATCAAGAACTTCCTTACCATTCATACCTTTGTCTGCCCCATATTCTTCAATGCAGAATGCAACGAATAAGGCTATGTCTTTTTCTTTCTTGTTCATTTTAATACAAAATCACTTAACTTTTTAGAATTTCATCAATGTGACAAAAATAAACATTATAACACAGAAAAACAAACGTAATGAGATACTTTAGCTTGGGGAAATACCTCAAAACTTCCTCAGTTCCAGACGGGCATAATCTGACTGGGAGTTTATTCCGTAGTGACGGAGGCCTTCGACGGGGGATACTAGTTGACGAGTTGTCACCTTTTATTAATAGCATTCTCTTGCGATAACGAACGCCTATAAGATGTCTTTTCATTCTGAAAACCGATATATTTTTGTGGAATGGTAAATTTAGGTGATTTATAGTTTAAAAATACAAGAACTTATAAACTAAAAAACTTATAATTTGGTTATATCGGGAATAAAAATTACTTTTGTAGAAAGAGTATTTGTAAAAAACGAAAATGTATGCGTTTGAGCAGAAAGGAAATAGAAACAATACTGAAAGTTGCGGACGAGATATACGGCAAGGGTGTGAAAGTATATCTCTTCGGGTCACGCACCGATGAGAGTAAACGTGGTGGTGACATAGACCTTCTGTTGCGAACCCCTCAAAGTGATGGAGGCATACTGAAAAGAATACGAATGGTAGCAAGGCTGAAAGAACTGCTTGGAGATCAAAAAATAGACATTATCGGTGATCACGAGACATCCGTAGTAGCACGTGAGGCTTTATCAAAAGGTATATTACTGCAATGACAGAAAGAGAAAAAGAAATAAGAGAGCGTATAACACGCGAATTTGAAGTATGCGACAGACATATAATCCGAATTAAGGAAGCATTGGACGAACTGTCTGCAATACTTCCCATACAGTGTGACAAGTATCAGACATTGACCTCTGACGAAGTCCGTTGTCTGGACCAGTTTATATTCCGCTTCTCAAAACTGCAGGACGCAATGGGAGCCAAACTTTTCCGTTATATTTTGGAGCATCTGAATGAAGACATAAGTTCATTGCCTATGCGTGATATACTGAACCGGCTGGAAAGATACAACATCATTCCTTCAGTTTCAGAATGGATATATGTCCGTGAACTCAGAAACGAGATTACTCATGACTACCCTATAGACGATCAGGAAGTGGTACAGGCAATAAACGAATTGATAAACAAGACAGATATACTGCTGGAAATATACAAAGAACTCAAGAAAAGGTTTTATAGCGAGGAATATACTGGATACTAAGAGACTAGGAGACGAGTTGACAAGGTTCCCCATTCGGATGGCAGCCTTGTCAACTCGTCAACTTGTAACTTTTATATCCTGATATAGACGATGTTTTGCATGATTGCTTTGATTATAACACAGAAAAACAAACGTAATGAGATACTTTAGCTTGGGGAAATACCTCAAAACTTCTTCAGTTCAAGACGGGCATAATCTGACAGGAGTGTCATGGTCTTGCCGTCGCAGTGGATGATTTGGAACTTTGTTTCCGACTGGGAGTTTATTCCGTAGTGACGGAGGCCTTCGACGGGGGCGTTTTCGCCTGTATCTCCAACTCCTCCGCGTATCTTAAAATCTCTAATTAATAGAATTCTTTCATTGTTTTCGTATCCTGTACGCCCTATGTAAGCATCGTAGCCATTTGTCCCATTGCGTTCGGAAACTTCTGTAAGATAACGCGTAATGCTGTAATACAGGTTTTGGCATTCTACAGTCTCGTCAGTGGAAAGGACGGTAAATCTCTCCAGTTTCCAGAAGCCTTCCACATCTGACCGGATAGGGGCTTTCTCGCAGGAGATAAGCTGAAGGCACAAGAACAAAAAAGTTAACAAGATACTAGTTGACGAGTTGATCAGGTTATTTATTGATAGTTGTTTCATAATGAGTCGTTTTTTAGTTGATTAGATACTAGTTGACAAGTTGACGAGTTGACTAGGCCGCCATCCGTATGGAAACCTTGTCAACTTGTAACTGAAGCCTTGTCACCTATTATTACCTTTTAATTCTAAATTGAACTCCGACTGTTCCTCCCACTGAGTTTCCGATATAATCGCCGTTATCTACTCCTAATGCAGCCTTGAAGCTCCAGTGTTTCAGCTTGAGAGGGGAGAATCGGACTTCGGCCATTCCGCTGAACTGATGTTTCACTTCGTCGAAGGGGAAATTATACGTTCCCCAGTGACAGGCGAAGGAAGCCAGGAGTCTCCAGCTCCATTCTCTGGTAGGCTCACCTTGTAGTCCGAAATGATGGGCTTTCATGCGGTTGCTGCGGAAAGTTATGCTATGATTTTTATTGTATGCCGGACCGGGAAGGAGAGGAGAGCCTATTCCCTGACCGTAGTATTGCCATGCATTATATATATAATGATTAAAATAATTATCATTACCATAAAATGGCAAATCAGTAAAAACTCCTGCAAAAATTTCATATAACAAAGGACCTGTCTGATCTTTTGTGGAGATGCCTTCCCAAAGTAAGCTACTTACCCATCTGTTTTTGGGAAAAGTAATATCAAACCCTATTTGTCCATCTTTCCATCTCCCGTACTGCAAAAACATTTGTGAATGATCTTCAAAATAATGATCCAAATAAAGACGAAACTTCCAATCCTTGTGGTAATAGTTTAAAGCGAAGTTCCAGCTTCCCAGCATATTTCCCTCAACATTTAATTGTTCACCGGCAGGTGTATCACTACCACCTGTCGTGGGGAAGAACGCATTAATATAGTTGCGGAATCCGTCAGGCATATCTAATACAAGTTCACTGCTTCCGTCGGCAAGCTTACGCATCTGGTCTCCACAGAACTGTGTTGCCATATGCAGACCGAATTCGAATTCTAGAGGCAGTTTCTCCTTGTTTCCCAAACGGAACATCAGGGCCTTGCTGTGATATTTTATATCTCTTCCGTAGAGCGTACCGGGAGCAGCAAAATCTTCCTGCCACTTGCCGTCAAGGAAGGCTCCATATGCCAGATGTCCCTTCAAAGCCAGCCAGTGGCCGGTGAACGGGAGACTGTAGAAATCGCGTATTTCAACACGTACCTGAGGTATAGGACGTGTGTTCATTCCCTCGGTCATCCACCCAGAAGTGAGGTCGGAGTTTTTCTCAAGGGGTGAGCTTATGCGTTCTTTGCTTCCTATGCTCAGCCCGAGCATACGCCATGATACGTCGAGGTATGCTTGCTGTACCCAGAAATTGGATACTGTACCGGCTCCTCCTGCAAGATCCAAGCCTGCACTGATTTTCCATCCGTTATTTAGATGTCGATTCCAAGCCGCACCTGCTCGTAAATAAAAATTATCACTGCTGGTGCTTCCAAGTCCAAACTTATTGTTTGAAAACCAATAAGGCGCATAATCGCCACTTGAAAATGACACTTCAGTATCAACTTTTACTGAAACATTAGAAGCCCCCTGACCGAAAAGAGTAATAGGAATACCTAATAAAACAAACAAAAATCTATAATACATTATATATATTAGAAATTAAAAATTATATGTTGGATTAATGAAATCTATAAAATTGAAATATTTAATTATTGTTAAAATAATAATTTAGTCATATCATCAAGCAAGTATTTGCAAATATAATGCATTTATAGTAAGACAACAAGTTTTTTTGTGCTTTTATAAATCATTAAAGATAGTATTTATATCTAATTTTTGTAAAATCGTAAAATGCAATAGATTTACAGAATACTAAGATAAAAAACGTCTTTTAATATTGGCTATGTCAAGTAAAAAATATAACTTTGTAAATAAAATTATTTACTCAAAGGACTATCTTGCACGTTGAAAACAAAAAAATAGATGTGAGAGATAGCCGCGAAGCGTGCTTTAAAGTGAAAGGACATGATATTTAGTAAAGATAAAAAAGAAATATAAAGAATAAATTTACAACTTTTTTTTACATAAATAAACCACATACAGATATTGTGACGTTAAAAATAAAAAAATACATATTTGCCCAATTATTATTGATTTGTATTTTCTTCTTTCAGCTTTTCTTTTTTGCTATAGATAGTGAAATTAGTAAATTGGAAGTGGATATAGTGCAAATCGAATTGTTTGTTTATTATATTGCCATCCTAATATATTCGTATATAAGATTTGGGGCTTTTAGTCTTTATTCTTTGTTTTTATACACTATGGCCATATTTATTTATGGAAGGATATTTTTAGACATATTTGACTTGTTTGATTGGAATTGGGCAAATAAATGGCAGGATTTTTATTTTCCGCTGTCAACACAATACGAAATATTAAATTTGTTATTGTTATCTTTACTATTTATTCACTTAGGAGTTTTAATAGGTAAGAGTAAAAAAACAACAACAGAAAAAACATTGGAGCATAATGAAAAATTAGAAAAAGTTTCACTTTTTTTCTTCTATTGTGCAATACCGGGAACTTTTGTTAAATATATGATAGAATTAAAATTAATTTTATCATACGGCTATCTTGCTGTTTTTGATGGTACTTTATCTGATATCTCATATCCGATATGGACTGCTGGTTCTGGAACAATACTTATAAGTTCTTATGCTACATTCCTAGCATCAAAACCTTCTAAAAAAAAGTTTTTGATTATAACCACAGTATTTTTCTTTCTGTGTTTTTTTAATATGATGAAAGGTTCAAGATCAAAATTATTTGTTCCTTTAATGTTCATTTTATGGTATTATTTTGAATTTTACAGTAAAAAAAATATTCCTTTTTATAGATTAATCATTGTAGGAGTTCTATGTGTAACCGGTTCACAGCTAATGCTTATGAGTAGAGATATTGGACTACAAATAGAATCATCTACAATGTGGACATTGTTTTTTATACAACAAGGTGTGTCTATTCTTGTCCTAGGATACATGGTGTATTTTAAAACAGCTTTCGTAAATCACGGATTGCCTTATATTTTTGCACCGCTATTATTTTGGGAAAGTGGATATGGACAGACTGCAGAAACTATTAATTTAACACACAGATTGGCATATAAGCTAACATATTTCATTTCTCCTGATGCTTTTTTTGATGGAGAAGGTCTCGGCTCCTCGTATTTGGGGGAATTTTATGATTTGGGCTATATGGCATTTCCTGTTCTTAGCTGTCTGTTAGGTTACATAATATACAGATTACCTGTTTACTCTAAAAGAAACAGGCTAATCTTGGCTTTATCATTCGTAATGGTACAAACTATTATATACATGCCTAGAAATACATTTCTACCTCTAATAGAAGAAGTGTTGCCTGTAGTTTTCTTTTATTATGTAGTTGTATATCTTGCAAATAGAAATATTAAAATCGTGTATGGCAGAAAAATATAATAATATAAAAGATAAGGCATTCAATTCGGTATTCTGGAGTGCTATAGAACGTTTTTCAGTTCAAATAGGCCAAATAGTTGTAGAATTAATATTGGCACGTCTGCTATTGCCTGCTGATTACGGAGTAGTGGCAATGATAAGCGTTTTTATAGCTATTGCACAAACATTTGTCGATGGTGGATTTGCAAATGCACTAATTCAAAAAAAAGATTGTTCAAATACAGATTATTCGACTGCTTTTTATTTCAATGTGATAGTTGGTATATTCTTGTACTTTTGCATTTATTTTTCAGCCCCATTCTTATCCGAATTTTATAAAGAGCCACTCCTTGAGGTTGTAACCAAAATAGTAGGACTCAATATCATTATATCTTCTTTAAGTATTGTACAAAGAAGCAGGCTTATAATTGAATTAAATTTTAGACTTCAGGCTTTTATCTCATTTGTCTCTATTCTTTTTAGTGGAACTCTAAGTATTTTAGGAGCTTATCTGGGCTGGGGGGTATGGGCACTGGTCTTTCAAGTTTTATCGTACAATACTATAAATGTTATATTACTATGGTATTATGGCAAGTGGAAACCTACTGTTGAGTTTTCTAAAGATTCTTTTGTCAAACTATTTGGATACGGTTCAAAGCTACTTGTTTCTAACTTGTTGCAAACAATATATTTAAATTTATACACATTAGTTATTGGAAAAAAGTTTTCGTCGTTAGAATTAGGATACTATAACCGTTCATTGGTTATATCTCAAGTACCATCTTATAAACTGACAGAAATAATGTCTAATGCAATGTTTCCAATACAATGTCAGCTGCAAGACGATAAAATAAAGTTACGAAATAGCTTTATTTCATATTTAAGGATGTCATGTTATATAGTTTTTCCTTTATCTATAACAATAGCTATTTTAGCAGACTCTTTAGTTTATGTAGTCTTGACTGATAAATGGCTGGATATGGCGCCGTTACTGGCAATATTAAGTATTGCTTACATGTGGACTCCGGTAATGGTAGTGAATAATAATATAATAAAAGTTTCAGGACGAACTGATTATTTTTTAAAAGCAGAAATCATAAAGAAAATAATAGCAGTTTTGATATTACTAACAACTCTACATTTTGGTCTTTATGCTATATGTGTAGGTTCAATATTGTATTCTTTTGTAGATATATTAATCATTACAAGATTTTCTGTTAAGGTTATAAATCTACCTCTCTTAGTACAATTAAAACAAATTCTATCAATACTTGCCCTAACAATCTCAATGGGACTTATAATATGGATAACTAAATCGCTGTTCGATTCATATTTTTTACAATTGTTTGTAGGAGGTTTTGTTGGACTTACTTGTTACCTTTTAATTTCAAAACTTATAGGTTTGCCTGAATTTGATTATATATTTTCATATGTAACTAAATTTTTTAATAAATGGAAGAAAAAATAGATATTGTAATATTATGGGTTGATGGGAATGACCCCAATTGGCAAAAAGATTTTTTACACTATGCCAAATTAAACAACATGGGTGATAAAAGAGTTTCCTGTTTTAGAGACTGGGGAACTTTAAAATATTGGTTCAGAGGTATTGAAAAATTTGCGCCATGGGTGAATAAAATCCATTTTGTAACTTATGGACATTATCCAGAATGGCTGAACTTGAATTGTCCTAAATTGAATTTTGTAAAACACTCAGACTTCATCCCTGCTAAATATTTGCCAACATTCAATGCTAATACCATTGAATTAAATATACATAGGATAAAAGGTCTTTCTGAAAAATTTATTTATTTCAATGACGATTTATTCTTAATAAGAGAAATAAAACCGGACCGTTTTTTCAAAAAAGGTAAGGTCGCTGATTCTTTAACATTCAACGCACTTTCAGGTGGTGGAATCGGACATATTATTCTTAATGACATTGAAATGATTAACAAGCATTTTAATAAAAAAGATTTTTTAAAAAAGCAATGGAGAAAATGGCTTAATCCTATTTATGGAAAAGATTTGTTAAGAACAATATTTTTATCACCATGGCCGCATTTTACTGGTTTTATAGATCCACATTTTCCTACAGGATTTTATAAATCGACATTCAGTCGTGTTTGGGACATAGAACCTGATAGATTGGATAAAACGTGCTGTTGTCATTTTAGGAATGAAACAAATGTAAACCAATATTTAATGAGATACTGGCAACTTGTTGAGGGTAACTTTACACCAATAAACGTATTTAAGGATTCAATTTATATCGGAATGAATAACCGTTCAGTTATTCCTGAAATTAAAAAAGCGTTTGACAACAAAGATATCAGTATTTTAGTATTAAACGATGACTGTATTACGGATTTTGAATTCATTAGAGATGAAATCATGTCTATGTTTAAAAATATACTACCTGATAAATGTCAATTTGAAATTTAAGCCCAAAATATCATTTATTTTTCATTATAGAAACAATTAGCGTTATAATAAATTATTCTTAAAAAAGTATGAAGACAAAGATAATGTTAGTTTTCGGAACACGACCTGAAGCTATCAAAATGGCTCCATTAGTGAAGGAATTTCAAAAGAATTCAGAAAAATTTGAAACAATAGTATGTGTTACAGGCCAACACAGAGAGATGTTGGATCAAGTACTTCATATATTTGAAATTAAACCTGATTACGACCTTAATATAATGAAACAAGGTCAAGACCTATATGATGTAACAGCACGAGTTTTAGTTGGCATGCGTGATGTCTTAAAAGAATCAAATCCTGATGTAGTACTAGTTCATGGGGATACAACAACATCAACTGCGGCTGCTTTAGCTGCTTTTTACCAACAAATACCTGTAGGACATGTAGAGGCTGGATTGCGTACACATAATATATACAGCCCATGGCCTGAAGAAATGAATCGCCAAATTACAGGTAGAATAGCGACATACCATTTTTCACCTACTATTTTAAGCAAGCAAAATCTATTGAATGAAGGTGTAAATGAAGATAAAATTTATGTTACAGGAAATACTGTAATAGATGCTCTATATATGGTGGTTGACAAAATTAAAAATAACAAGTCTCTAGATACAGAGCTTGAAAATATATTAAAACAAGCAGGTTATGATGTAAATCGCCTGGTTAATGGGAAAAAACTTGTTTTAATTACAGGACATCGTAGAGAAAACTTTGGTGATGGCTTTATCAACATGTGTACTGCTATTAAAGATTTGACACTAAAATATCCAGATGTGGATTTTGTATATCCTATGCACTTGAATCCAAATGTTCGAAAACCAATACATGAGGTTTTTGGAGAAGATTTATCAAATTTGAATAATATGTTCTTTATTGAACCTCTTGAATATCTTTCATTTGTATATTTGATGGAAAAATCAAACATAGTCTTAACTGACAGTGGTGGTATTCAAGAAGAGGCTCCAGGACTAGGAAAACCTGTTTTAGTAATGAGAGACACTACAGAACGCCCAGAAGCTTTAGAAGCCGGTACTGTAAAATTAGTAGGAACAAACTATGACAAAATAGTAAAAGAGGTTTCTGCTCTAATAGAAAACAAAGATTATTATGAAAAAATGAGTAAAGCTGTTAATCCATACGGTGATGGATTGGCATGTAGTCGTATTGTTGCTACATTTAAATAATTATGTCAAAAATAAAAATAGACCTACCGGAGAGTTGTGCAATTTCCATTCTAAGATCTTTAGCTATGGTTAGCATTGTAACATGTCATATTCTCCAAGCGACAAACAATAAATATTGCTGGCTCTTCAATATTGGAGTTCAAGTTTTTTTAGCCATTAGCGGATACTTAAATGGTAGAAAATATATTGAAAATTGGATATACTGGGCAAAAAAAAGATTGAATAAACTGTATGTTCCATATATCACATTTATATTGATATGTTTTATCTTTTATTATATTTTTGCACCAAATAATATTAATGTAAAGTCCGTTGTAATACATATTCTTGATCTTCAAGGGTTAGTATCATCTGCCAATATTAGTGGATTATCACATTTGTGGTTTATGTCCATAATTGCCATATGTTATATTATTACACCTATTTTACAGTTTGTTAGAAAATATAATATTCTTATCCCGGTATTTATCGTTATTTCAATACTGAATTTTTTCATATTTAAAATATGTGTTGTTCCTTTTTCATGGTTATTTGTCTATATTATGGGATACATGTATGGTGCAAGTACTATATTTTGGAAGAGAAGAATTACAGTATTTGTTAGTTGTTTGTTTATTTGGTTAAGTTTGTTTATTTCTTGGGAAGATATTTTAGACTACCAAAATATAATAAATCAATTATTTCATGCGATGTCTGGTCTATTTGCAATAATATTTACAATAATATTATTTAAACGATTTAATATAACTTTAAAAAATAAGATAATCTCAACAACAGATAAATATTCATATGAAATTTATTTAGTTCATCATGTATTTATCTTAGGGCCCTTCTCATTAATGACAATTACAGGGAATCTTTTTATAAACATTTCCAGCATAATTGTTTTAACATTTTTGTGTTCTATAATCTTGAATTATATCTCATCAAAGATTTGTTCATATATAAATAATAAATAAAAGAATATGATACCTAAAAAGATTCATTACTGTTGGTTCGGACGTGGCGAAATGCCAGAATTAGCAAAAAAATGCATAGAATCATGGAAAAAATATCTCCCTGATTACGAAATAAAAGAATGGAATGAAGACAATTTCGATATGGAAATGTATCCATATGTTAAAGAGGCCTACAAATGTAGAAAATATGCTTTTGTTACTGATGTGGTTCGATTATATGCTTTATATACAGAAGGAGGTATATATATGGACACTGATGTGGAAGTACTTAAACCGCTAGATTGTTTTTTAACACACGTTGCTTTCTCTGGTTTTGAAGATGATGAAAACATACCGACCGGTATTATGGCTGCGGAAAAAGGAAGTAAGTGGGCTAAAGAAAACCTAGAATATTATAATAACAGACATTTTATAAAGGAAGATGGAAGTTATGATGTTACAACAAATGTGACAACAATAACAAATTATATGTTACAATTTGGTTTGAAACAAAATAATACATATCAAGATTTTCCTGGATTAATAACTTTTTATCCAAAAGATTATTTTTGTCCTAAATCTCATATAGACGAGAAATTGTATTTAACAAAAAACTCATATACCATTCACCATTTCTCCGGTTCATGGATTCCAAAACATAGACGTGTAATCAGATCTATAATTTTAAAAATAGGCGGAGTTAAATTAAAAAATATAATTAAACGCTTTTGTGGCGATTATAGTGAAAAAAAATAAGAATTTAGTGTTAAAATCATATATTCGTTCTTTAAATTTAAATCTTTCGTAAGACGAAATCCAGTTTATAATAAAGAAATACTTTGTAATTAGCGCATGATTGAAAATTATACTATTGCTATTATAATGTCGATTTACAAGAACGACAGGTTAGATTATGTAAAGCTTGCTGTAGAAAGTATTCTTAATCAAACTCATCATAATTTTGACTTTTTTATTCAATTTGATGGCATCATCAATGTTGATGTAGAAAAATATTTAAGTGAATTAAAGGATGAGCGTATAAAAATCAATGCAAGAACTGAAAATAAGGGATTGGCGTATTCATTAAACGAACTTTTGGAAATCGTTATGAATAGTTCTAAACAATACCAATTTATTGCAAGGATGGATGCAGATGATATCAGTAAATTAAACAGATTTGAACGCCAACTACAATATTTCCAGGAACATCCTGATGTAGAATGTTTGGGTACATGGGCTATAGAAATAATGAGTGATGGAAGTGAGTATTATAGGAAACAAATGCCGGAGACACACGAAGGATGTAAAAAACTTTTCAGAAAGAGAGACTGTATGATTCATCCAACAGTAATGTTCAGACGTTCTTATATAGAAAAGGCAGGGAATTATTCACTAGACACTTATTTTGCAGAAGATACTATGATGTGGGCACAAGGTTTTGCAAAAGGTTGTACATTTGCAAATGTACCTGAGTATTTATTCTTCTTCAGATTGGACAATAACTTCTTCAAACGAAGAAGAGGGTGGAAACATGCAAAAAATATTTTCCTGCTCCGTCATAAAGTTAACAAAATGTTAAATTATGGCATAATGGCGGATATTTGGGCATTAGCTTATGCCGGAGCTAAAATGATGCCAACTTTTTTGTTGAATATAATTTACAAGACAGCAAGATAGTAAATGAAAAGTGAACATTAAAGCTGATAATTACCTGACACATTTATATATGATATGAAAAGACTTTTTGATATAATTGCCAGTGGATGCGGACTCATCGTGTTAAGTCCCGTATTCTTAATTATGGCTATATGGATTAAGTTGGATTCTGAAGGTCCAGTATTCTACCGTCAAGTACGTGTAGGACGTCATAATAAGGATTTTAAAATATTTAAATTCCGTTCAATGCGAGTTGGAGCTGATAAAGGAAGTCTTGTGACCATAGGAGGACATGACCCACGTATTACTCGTAGCGGGTATTTTATCCGTAAATATAAGCTTGACGAATTTCCACAATTAATTAATGTTTTTGTAGGAGAAATGAGTCTCGTCGGACCGCGTCCTGAGGTGCGTCATTATGTAAATTACTGGACACAGGAGCAGATGCATGTATTGGATGTTCGTCCTGGTATCACAGATCCAGCTTCCATAAAATTCCGCAATGAAAATGAGCTGATGGAAAAAGCTGATGATCCGGAAGATTACTACATAAATGTTATTATGCAGGAAAAAATAAAACTTTATTTGGAATATGTACAGAATGCATCATTTTGGTATGACATAAAACTGATATTCCAAACATTCAAAGTTATTATCACTGAAAGATAATAGCTTATATATAAACAATTCTAAATCTAAACAACAATGAGTACAGATTTGAAAAAAAGGAATGTGCCTTTCAGCCCTCCTGATATGACTGAGGCAGAAGCAAATGAAGTGCGCGAAGCTATTTTAAGTGGATGGATTACCACTGGACCTCGTACAAAACAATTGGAAAAAATCATTTCAGAATATGTACATACAGATAAAACTGTATGCCTTAACTCTGCAACTGCCGCTATGGAAATGGTCTTACACATATTAGGGGTAGGGCCTGGTGATGAAGTTATTGTACCTGCTTATACTTATACGGCATCAGCCTCTGTTGTTGCGCATGTTGGGGCAACTATTGTAATGGTTGATTCTCAAAAAGATAACGTGGAAATGGATTATGAGAAACTAGCTGCAGCAATAACAGAGCGTACTAAGGTAATTGTACCTGTAGATTTGGCTGGAATTTGTGCAGATGTAGATAGAATCCTTGAAATTGTAACACGCCCTGAAATTTTGAAGAAATTTCATCCTAAAAATGACATCCAAAAGTTAATAGGACGTATTGTTGTTTCTAATGACTGCGCTCATTCTTTTGGAGCTCATAGAAAAGGTAAAATGGCTGGTGAAATTGCGGATTTCTCATCGTTCAGTTTTCATGCTGTAAAGAATTTCACAACGGCTGAAGGTGGTGCTATGACTTGGAAATTACCTTTTGGAAATGAAAAAGTAGAATCTCAACAAGTATATTGTGGAAGTCCTGTTCCTTTTATAGAGGGAGAAACATGGAATGAATTCATCTATCGTATATCACAGTTATTCAGTCTGCATGGCCAGAATAAGGATGCATTAGCCAAGACAAAACTTGGTGCGTGGGAATATGATATTATAGGTCCGTGGTACAAGTGTAATATGACAGATATAATGGCAGCCATCGGACTCGTTCAATTTAAGCGCTATCCTGAAATGCTACAGAAACGAGGAAAATATGTTGCATACATGAATAATGTCATTGATAAGCTTAATTCTGAACTTGATGTTAATAACCAGATAACATACTTGAATCATAAATCAGACGATCATTGTTCATCACATCACTTATATATAGTTCGTCTTGGAGGACGCACTCGTGAAGAAACAAATAAAGTAATAGAATTAATGGCTGAACGAGGTATAGCGACTAACGTTCATTATAAACCATTACCTATGATGACAGCGTATAAGGCTCTAGGATTTGATATTAAGAACTATCCAAATGCATATCATCTTTTTGAAAATGAAATTACACTTCCACTAAATACACGTATGAGTATGGAAGATGTAGAATATGTAATGGAGAACTTCTCACAAATTATTAAGTCTCTTTGATAATTTAATAGTCTAATATCTATGGCTATAAGAATATAAGAACTGATAAATATTAGTATTATGCAAACAAGTAGGAGAGAACTTTTTTATTTTCTCCTACTTTTATTTTCCCTTTTATATACCATACAAACGCAGTAAAACACATTTAAAGAAGAACAGGAATGAAAAACATATTATATATTACAAACAAAAAAACATAAACTAGAATACTTGCTTAAAAATATTGGAGTGAACCAATATTTGATAATTACTTTCAATTAAAATTCCTTTTTATTTGAATAAACAAGAAAATAGGTTATTTTTGTTTCCATAAAAATATTCAACAGTCACATAGTATTGTGATATTTATCAAACTTTACAAAAATGAGAGTAAAAACACTTATTCATCGGTATCTTTCTGTTAAGGTTTTACCGATATGGACTATTCTATTAATGGATATAGTCTTAACTGCTTTATCATGTCTAATAGCTTATATACTTAGATATGATATAAAAGAAGTATTTACTGTTTTGTCAGATGTGGATACCAGTATATTATGGTGTGTCTTGATTGCAATCTTTTTTTACAAGATATTCCGTACATATTCAGGTGTGCTTAGATATTCATCATTTGTTGATATAATGAGAATATTTGTTGCGCTAAGTTGTACGTATGCTGTAATAATGATAATCAGTATATTTAGCAGGAAATCAAATATTTTCCATTTACCTCCTTATAGTGTAATATTCATATCATATATAATAAACTTCGGGTTAATGACGGTTTCTAGAATGGTAGTCAAAATTTTATTTGAAACATTAAATTTCGACGGAAGCCATAGCGCAAATGTATTTATATACGGCGCCAAGGAAGCAGGGGTAAATATAGCCAAATCATTGAGAGTTAATTTAAGAAACCACTATAAATTAAAAGGATTTATTGCTGATGAACCTAAATTGATAGGAAAGGTTCTAATGGGAGTCAAAGTATATGCTAATGATGAAGAGCTATTTGAAAGGCTTAGTGAGAAAGATATACAAATAGTTATTATTTCTCCGGCCAAAATGAATGAACTCAAAAAAAGTGATTTAGCGGACAAACTTCTTGCCAACAATATAAAACTTATGACAGCTCCTCCTTTGAGCGAATGGAAGAGTCAGACGTTAAGTCAACCTGAACTTAAAGAAATTCAAATTGAAGATTTGCTACAACGTGAACCTATTCAAATTGATATCAGAAAAGTTGCTTCACATTTGGAAGGAAAAAGGGTTATGATAACAGGTGCTGCAGGATCGATAGGAAGTGAAATAATGAGACAAGTAGCATCTTTTAACCCATATACTTTGATACTTGTTGACCAGGCTGAAACTCCATTACATGACATCAGATTGGAATTGCAAGACAGATGGAGAGACATAGATGCCAAAACAATAGTTGCTGATATTGCCAACCAAACAAGAATGGAATCTATATTCAAAGAATTCAGACCTCAATATATCTTCCATGCAGCTGCTTACAAACATGTTCCTATGATGGAAGATAATGTGTCGGAATCTATACAGACAAACGTAGCCGGAACTAGAATTGTAGCTGATTTGGCTGTAAAATATAAAGCTGAAAAATTTGTAATGATCTCTACAGATAAAGCAGTTAATCCGACAAACGTTATGGGATGTTCAAAACGTATATGTGAGATATATGTACAAAGCCTAGCAAAAAAATTACAAAAAGAAGGAGGACATGTTACTCAATTTATAACGACAAGATTTGGTAATGTACTTGGTTCAAACGGTTCTGTTATACCACGCTTTAAAGAACAAATCAAACGAGGAGGTCCTGTAACTGTTACACATCCTGAAATTATACGCTATTTTATGACAATCCCTGAAGCTTGCAGATTGGTATTAGAAGCTGGAAGTATGGGTAACGGTGGAGAAATTTATATTTTTGACATGGGTAAACCTGTTAAGATTTTGGATTTGGCCAAGCGTATGATTAGTTTATCAGGTCGTCCTGATATAAAGATAGAATTTACAGGACTTAGACATGGTGAGAAACTTTATGAAGAGCTGTTAAATGTGAAGGAATTGACCAAGCCTACATATCATGAAAAAATTATGATAGCAACTGTCAGAGAATATGATTACGATGAGGTAAAAGATCAGATTCAACATTTAATAGATGTAAGCTACACATACAATCAAATGAAAGTGGTTGAAGCTATGAAAAATCTTGTTCCTGAATTTATAAGCAAAAATTCATGCTTTGAAGCATTAGATAAGAATAAATAAAATAATTAGAAATCAGTTGGCGGAATTTAATTAAAACATATTAAAATTCCGCCAACGTTTCTTATAGCAAATATATTAGTTAATCGTTTCATTAATCTATGCAAGATTATCAATAATCTATATACTTACGCATATGAAAAGGATGAATTATATGTATAACCTTTATTCTTTAATTTGAGCCAGACAACAGTTTAAGAGATTATATTATGAAATTTAATAAATTAACAATTGCTTTTTTATTCGTAGTTCTTTATATAACTATAGCATGTAGAAATGATAAAATTAATGATGACTATAAGAAACCTAATAATCCTTCTACTATAAAAGTTCCAACTTTACAAAAGGATAACCAAAATGAATGGGAAATTGATTCTGTTTATGATGGATTTATTTATTATAACTATGAAGGATATGATAACGTAAGTAAGGCTAATCAGATTGTTAATGTGCTTGAAATTGATTTACTTTCTAATCTGTATTCTGTTATATTTACATACAATAATAATGGAGATTCTCTTTCAAACGTAGCAAAAGAAAATGTAGCTATAGGTGGTATTAATGGTGGATACGAACAGGATGCTATATACATTCGTATTAATGAAATTAATATATCTGAAGTTACACTACCTGAAGGAGACATAAGATACTGGAAGCACAATGGTGCAATTTATTCGGATGGAAAATCTGACGTTGGAATTATATATGGTGGACAGAACGGGAAGGCTGCTATTGACATATATAAACAATATCCTGCAAGAAATCTGTTAGCTAGTGCTCCAACATTAATTTATGACTATCAACCTTTAAGTGAAACTTTTGTTGGTAATTATACTATGGAAGAATTAGAATCTTTTGAATATGAAGATTATCGCAGACATCAAGGAGTACGCCACCCTCGTACAGTTGTTGCTGTAACTGAGGATAAAGATTTGTTGTTAATTACCATAGATGGAAGATGGGCAGGTAAAGCTGAAGGTATGAGCGCAAAAGAAGTAACCTTATTCCTCAAAAAACATTTTAATCCTCAGTATGCACTTAATATGGATGGTGGTGGATCTACTACTATGTATCTGAAAGGTAAAGGAGACGAAAAAACTGACATTGTCAATTATCCTACTGATAATGGAATTTTTAATCATTATGGGCAACGTTGTGTACCAACTCATATTTATGTCGCTCATAACTAAGAATATTTTACCTATATATTTTGTTTTCTAGTAACGATTGTATTTTCCGCCTTGACACCGCAAACAAACATATCTTTTCGTCGTAAACTATAAGAACAATAATCAAAAGAAAAATAAAACTATCAAGAAGTTATTAAGATTCTTACCAATTGTTTTATATAAACTTATCAAATACAGAAACTTTAACCGTAACATCCTTATAACCGGCGGTGCCGGTTTTATTGGCAACCACGTAGTGCGCCTGTTCGTGAACAAATATCCTGAGTACAGAATCATCAACCTGGACAAGCTGACTTATGCCGGCAACCTGGCGAACCTGAAGGACATAGAGGATAATCCTAACTGTTTGTGTTGACAGCCCGTACTCGGCTTCGAAAGCGAGCTCGGATCACTTTGTGCGTGCTTATCATGATACTTACGGGATGCCGACTATAGTGACTAACTGCTCGAACAACTACGGTCCGTACCAGTTCCCGGAGAAGCTGATTCCGCTGTTTATCAACAATATTCGTCACCGCAAGCCGCTGCCTGTATATGGCAAGGGTGAGAATGTGCGCGACTGGCTGTATGTGGTGGATCATGCGCGTGCGATAGACGTAATTTTCCATAACGGAAAGATTGCGGATACATACAACATAGGCGGTTTCAACGAATGGAAGAACATCGACATCATAAAGGTGCTGATAAAGACCGTTGACAGACTGCTGGGTAATCCGGAAGGTTATTCTCTGGATCTGATTACTTACGTGACTGACCGTCTGGGACATGACATGCGTTACGCTATTGACTCTACGAAGCTGCAGCGTGAGCTGGGTTGGGAACCGAGCCTGCAGTTTGAAGAGGGTATAGAGAAGACGGTGAAATGGTATCTGGAGAACCAGGAGTGGATGGATAATGTGACTTCAGGGGATTATCAGAGGTATTATGAGGAAACTTATGATAATTAATAATTAAAAATTAATAATTAAGAGCTGGCGGTCAACGAAGGTAATTAATAATTGGCAGACAGCGAAATTGATTAATAACTAGGGGATTCCTCCATGCGGCGGCTGGTAATGCCGGGCATGGGGGAATTTCGGTTTAATATAAGGAAGAAAAAGAATATTTTTATTTGATATATCGGAATTAAAAATTACTTTTGTGAATATTATGATATTCAGCCGACAAAAAGTATTTTATTTATGATAGATAAATATTTAGAGATTGAAACGAGAGGATTGGTGTTTTTAGGAGATTTCAATCCTTCTATATTTCACCCTTATTGGTTGGCATCAAAAGACCTTATACAGGAGGAAGAGGCCAAAAATGCGAAAATAGAGATAGTCATGAATGAACTTTCCAGATTCCAGTTGGGAGAATGGTTGAGTATTGAAGTCTCAAGAAATAGATGTGATTTCAAAACAATGAAAAAACCATATTTCTATCCTATGCGTGATTTAGCTATAAATATCTTCAAAATATTGAATGAGACTCCTATAAAAGCTGTAGGCATTAATAATGTATATGATTTATCATTAAAAAATGCCGACAACTATTATAACTTTGGAGACAGGCTGGCACCATTGAATAACTGGAATGATATTCTTACATCACCAAGATTGTTAAACATCGAAATAATAGAATCTACAGAATCAGGAAACACATCTTTCAGACGTGTGAGTATATCACCGTCTGAACCTGAACTGAAGGTGAATTTCGGCATAAATTTCAATATAAACAATCATTTTAATCTGGAGCCTAACAGTAACGGTTACAAGGCATCGCAACTCGTAGAGGATAAATTTGATTATTGTGCGGCAAACTCAAAAGAAATAGTTTCAAATATTCTTTCAAAAATTTTCGGATAATGGGAGATTCAACATTACAAATCAACAAATATTCTTTCTTTGACAACTATACAAACAATAGTTTGCCTACATTGTATGAAGATTTGGTTTTAGAAGAGATTCAACTGCCGATTAAGGAAAGAGTATCTTTACTATCAACATTTGAGACTAGAGACTGTGATAAATCTGAAAAGATAGAGTTACCGTTAATAAAAAGTTCCAAAAGCAATTTGAATTATATTTGTCATTCACTCAACTGGATAGGTAATGTCACCGAAATAAAAGATGAAACTTTTACAGCTGTATTAATAAATACAGATGAAAACACTACACACGAGATTGCTGAGTTTGAAAAAAAAGATATATCAAATTGTGATTTGCATTTACTGAATGTGGGAGCTGTTTTTTATTGGAGTATAGGATATGCCAACTACTATGGACAAATAATAAAACAATCTTTTATCCGTTTTAAAAGAAGTATAAACTTGAGCAATAATGAATTTGAGTCTATAATGAATGATGTTGATAAGTTGAAGGAGGGTATCATGTGGGAATGAATCTATTCAGAGTTTCTTTGATTGGAACAGGTGGAGGATATGGAGAATCTGTTGTGGTACAATTAGGTATGAATAATTGGATGGTGGTAGATTCGTGCATAGACCCTGTTACAAAAGAATCTTTGCCTCTTGAGTATTTGAAGTCACTTGGTGTTCACATTGAGACGGAAGTAAAATTAATAGTTTGTTCACATTGGCATAACGACCATATTCTTGGGATAGACAAGCTGCTTGAAGAATGTAAATCCGCAACATTAGCATTCGCTGTAACTTCGGACAAAGCCAAGTTTCTTGAGTTTATCGGACTTGACAGCAGGAATGATAAATTATTGTCTCATACTTCCTCAACGGATATCATGGCTAAATGTCTGAATATAGTTAATCAGAGAAAAATACCTGTGAAAACAATATTACAGGATCGTGTGTTGTATAGTAGAAATGATGAAAGAAATGACATAAAAGTGATAGCTCTTTCTCCTTCAGACGCAGTAATATCAGATTTTGGAACAGAAATCTCAGAATTAATGAGAAATTATGTCCCATGCTCCAACAGAAAAATTATAGTTCGCAGTCCGAATGAAAAGTGTGTTGTTCTGCAAGTAAGTGTTAACGGATATACAGCTATTTTAGGAGGTGATCTGGAAACATCAGAAGACAATAAACGTGGATGGCTATGTATTCTCGACAATTGTAGCTGTATCTCAAAAAACAGTGCATCACTTTATAAGATACCGCATCATGGTTCTGAAAATGCATACGAGAAGAGAGTATGGGATGAAATGTTTAATCATAATTTATTGGTAGGTCAATTATCTCCTTTCATTAATGGAAAAGTATGTCTGCCAACCAAAGATATGCTTAATATATTCATTAAGAATGTGACACACCTATATATAACTTCTTTTGACATACTGAATAAGCCCAAAAAAAGAGATAATTCTTTACAAAAAGCCATACGCGCATTTAATCCAACATTAAAGGAAATTCCTTTCAGGAAAGGGATTATTGAAAATTATATAGACTTGGATGTTGAAAAATGTACATGGAAAACCAATTTGCATGGTAAGGCTTTTGAAATAGACAATGAATTTATCAGCAAAATATAGGATAAGCTTCCAAAAATGACCAGGAGTAGATGGATAATGTGACGAGCGGGGATGCGGTCAACGAAGTTAAGCCTCGTAACTTAACCTTTAATTTTTAATTCTTAATTGCCCAACATGAAATACCCTATAGGAATACAGAATTTTGAAGAGATACGCGAAGGCGGTTATCTTTATATCGACAAGACGGACATGATGTTTGATCTGGTGGATAATGGTAAGTATTACTTCCTGAGCCGTCCGCGCAGGTTCGGAAAGAGTCTTCTTATCTCTACGCTGGAGACTTATTTCAGTGGAAAGAGGGAGATGTTCGAGGGGCTGAAGATTGCGGAACTGGAGAAGGAATGGACGGAATATCCTGTGCTGCATCTGGACCTGAATACTGAAAGGTATGCCACTCCGAAGGATCTGGAGAACAAGCTTGACCTGTTTCTGAAACAGTGCGAGGCTCTTTATGGCAAGAATCCGGATGAGTATTCGCTTGCGACAAGATTTGAGGGGGTAATACGAAGAGCGGCGGAAAAGACTGGAAGGAACACTGTAATCCTGGTGGACGAATATGACAAGCCTATGCTGCAGGCTATAGATAATGAGGAGCTGCAGGATGAATACAGGAACACGCTGAAGGCTTTCTATGGGGCGCTGAAATCGATGGACAGGTATATACGGTTCGCCCTGCTGACGGGGGTGACGAAATTCGGAAAGGTGAGTGTGTTCAGCGACCTGAACAATCTGAGGGATATTTCGATGCTGAAGGCATACGAAAGGATTTGCGGTATCACGGAGGAGGAACTGCACTCTGTATTCAAAGATGGCATAAAGGATCTGGGTACTGCAAATGATATGACAGAGGAGGAGACAAAGGCGAAACTCAAGGAATTGTACGACGGGTATCACTTCAACGACAGATGCGTAGATATATATAATCCGTTCAGCATACTGAATACGTTTGCAAGTAACGAGTTCGGCAAATACTGGTTTGAGACGGGTACGCCTACTTTCCTTGTAGAACTGATGAAGGGGTGCAGATATAACCTGAAGAAACTGATGAGGGAGTATGCTACGGCGGACTCGCTGAATGGATTGGAAACACTCAGGAAAGATCCGGTGCCGATTTTGTATCAGAGCGGGTATCTGACAATCAAGGATTATGACAAGGAGTTCAGGACTTATATACTTGGATTCCCGAACAGGGAGGTGGAGGATGGTTTCATGAAATTCCTGTTGCCGAGCTATACGGGGATGGATAATTCGGACGCTACGTTCGGAATCATGAATTTCGTCATGGATGTTCGTAACGGTGATACGGATTCTTTCATGAAACGCCTGATGACTTTCTTTGCCGACACTCCGTACGAGCTGGCTCGTGACCTGGAGCTGCACTACCAGAACGTGATGTTCATCCTGTTCAAACTGCTGGGATTCTATACGCAGGCGGAATATCATACCTCGGAGGGAAGGATTGACATGGTGGTGAAGACACCGGACTACATATACGTGATGGAGTTCAAGCTGGACGGCACGGCGGAAGAGGCAATGCAGCAGATAGAGAGCAAGGACTATGCGCTGCCTTTCGAATGTGACGGAAGGAAGCTGGTGAAAGTGGGTGTGAACTTCAGCTATGAGAAGAGGAATGTGGAGAGGTGGATTGTGAAGGAGTAGATACCAGGGACTGGGGACTAGGAGACGAGTTGACAAGGTCTTAGCTTCGCTGACCGTTGGTTATTAATTAGCTTCGCTGACCGTTGGTTATTAATTTTTAATTTTTAATTGACTTACATGAAATACCCTATAGGAATACAGAATTTTGAAAAGATACGCGAAGGCGGTTATCTTTATATAGACAAGACGGATCTGATATATGACCTGGTAAATAACGGTGTATATTACTTTCTGAGCCGTCCGCGCAGGTTCGGAAAGAGTCTTCTTATCTCCACGCTGGAGACTTATTTCAGCGGAAAGAGGGAGATGTTCGAGGGGCTGAAGATTGCGGAACTGGAAAAGGAATGGACGGAATATCCGGTACTGCATCTGGATCTGAATACGAAGCGATATGAGAATAAGGCTTCGCTTCTGGAAATTCTGAACATGCACCTTGAGATGTGGGAGGCTGAATACGGCGACGAGAAGAAAGACAGGTCGCCTGAGGAGAGATTTATGTACGTGATAGGTCGTGCGTATGAGAAGACAGGGAAGCAGGTGGTTATCCTGGTGGACGAATACGACAAACCGATGCTGCAGGCCATAGATGACGAGGAGTTGCAGAATGAGTACAGGAACACGCTGAAGGCTTTCTATGGGGCGCTGAAATCGATGGACAGGTATATACGGTTCGCCCTGCTGACGGGGGTGACGAAATTCGGAAAGGTGAGTGTGTTCAGCGACCTGAACAATCTGAGGGATATTTCGATGGAGTTTGCTTATGTAGGCATTTGTGGTATCACGGAGGAGGAACTGCACTCTGTATTCAAAGAAGGCATAAAGGAGTTGGGTGCGGCCAATAA
>OGCN01000276.1_pt1 | contig 89835 bp, 78 predicted proteins | sample 1570181 | NCBI WGS metagenome assembly OGCN01 (sample SAMEA4370584, study PRJEB24528) | human gut metagenome | reverse complement strand
TTCCCAAACAGCAATGTACATCAGGACTGGCCCTGCCCCTATATCAGATGAGAGCACCCATAATCAAAGCAAAAAAGAAAAAATCTTAAAAATTCTTATCAGGTGAAACAGTGCTTCCAAAATGAAAAGAAATAGAAACACAATCTGATCCATTAAGATGTGACGCATTTTAACATTTTGTTGTTAGGACATTTGTTATAACACAGGGATTTGTTTTGCAAATGGCTGATTATGTATTAGACATTTTTATCAAATGAAATTTTTAGTGCTTTTAAAATTTGCGGTACAAGCAGATCCCACGAATTTTCGTCGCGTTTATCCATTGTAAATTCTAATTGTGAAATTCCTGTGACCAAATATAAACTATCCTTTTCATATCTAAATTGCAACAAAAGTTCCACTTTTTTATCATGAAGCCTTTGATACAGACCTTCTTCTCTTATCCAGTTTTTTGCTGCCATTTCTGACAATTTTAAAGAAAATGTAAATGCTTCCGGTGATCTTTTCCCACGAATATATTGAAATAAGAACGGTCGCATTTCTCCCCAGCCGATCAGATCTGTCTGATCGTTTTCCTGATCATACCAGTTTCTATTTCTCCTGCCTGCTATGCCAAGACGGGCAAATGTTGTCACCTGTGCTTCTACTAAAAACCAGTTGTCAAAGGTTTCTTTCAATAACAAATGTGACATCATATCTTTTGTATCTAAAATTTTAAAAACGATCATAAATTCTCCTTTTTTGAGCATACTACTATCACGACATCGTGTCTGAATCGAGATTGACTATCCATCAATTCCTTTTAGAGCAAACACGCTGTCTTCTATATATACTATGAAAAAGCACATTGTGCAGAATGGAGGAAACCATGAAAAAAGATGCAAAAACAATGAAAAAAGTCGCAGAACGCTGTACACAGTATGCACCAAACGGTGAATGTCATTGTACAAACTCAACAGCCGGTGACAATGTAACATGTAAGAATTGTACGCATTATGAGCCGGATGAAGTCTGTACCCTTCATCTTTACAAGGAAATTGCCGAAAACCATGATCTGATGTCATAAAAGCATCTAAGATTCTTTTCGCCAATATCCCGGCTTTGGAATATCCTGTATCCATGATCCGATCTGATCTGATCTTTGCGATAGGATATTCCGATACGGATCATGCATAAAAGCTGCATGAGGCTGCCAAAAGGCAGCCTACATACTATTGCTATATTTCTATCCCCATTATACTTCCACAAATATAACGATCGATCTTGGAGCAACTACTGTTTTTCTTGAAATATACGGTTCTGCTTTCTTCTTTCTCTTTTTTTCTGCAGCCGTTTTCGGAACGGAAAGCAGAGATGCATCAAAGGTATTGTCATAGGTATCTACCATCACTTTCCAGCTTCCATTGGTTGGCAGATCCGGCAGATCAAAGGATTTCGATTCCCAATACATATTATAGATCAGATATACCGAACGACCATCCCACTCAGCAGTATATGCTCCATAATAAAGCATACCAAGCATTCTGCTGTAATTCGAATAATCCGGTCTCCATGCCTGTACTCCATGCATAGACAGATCCGGCATACCACAGGAAAGCGTATCCATCATCTGTAACGGATGATCCTGTCGAAAGACACGAAAACTTTTACGCATCGCGATCATATTTTTTACAAAAGTAAAAATACTTTCCGATCTTTTGGTCTTATTCCAGTTCAGCCAGGTCACTTCATCATCATGGCAATAGGCATTATTATTTCCCATCTGCGTATTGCCAAATTCATCTCCGGCAAGGAGCATCGGCGTCCCCTGACTTGTCAGAAGCATCAAAAAGGCATTCCTGATCTGTGTCATACGACGATCCATAACCGTCCGCTTTCTGGTCTTTCCTTCCACACCACAGTTCCAACTGTAATTGATCTCTGCACCATCCCGGTTACCTTCTCCATTGCTTTCGTTATGCTTGATATCATATGATACCAGATCCATTAACGTAAAGCCATTGACATGGGTAATGAAATTGACCACCGAATAAGCACTTTCATTTCTTGCAAAAGAATGTACGACCTTTTCTACCATGCCCTCATCTCCTTTTAAGAAGCGTCGGACATTGCATAAAAATCCTTCATTATATTCTGCTAATGTGTTCTTGCGGCTTGAGATACCGGCTTGGGAAAGAGCCGCTACATCCCAGTAATTTCCAAATATTTTCACACCCGATAGAACCGGATCCGAAGCAAGTGTCAGCGATGGCATTACTTCCTGATTGACACGAAAACCATCGACGTGATATTGCATTACCCAGTTTCTGAGACAATCTGTCATTAGAAACAAATTTGTTCCCGGTGTAAAATAAATATCCATGATGATTTCTATGCCGTTTGCATGCAATGCTTTGACCATTTCTTTAAATTCCATGGATGGTCTTGTCTTATCACTGGCATAAGAAACTTTTGGAGCGAAATAATAGGTATTTTTCGTACCATATCCCCAGTAATTTAGCAATACCGTCTTCTCTTCTGCTTTTGGCATCGTATCGGCAGGTATTTGATAATCCTGCTGCCGGTTGCGGATCTCATCAAATTCATAAACCGGAAGCAGCATCACTCCGTTGATCCCTAATTCTTTCAGATAGGGAATCTTTTCGATCAGACCACGAAATGTCCCTTTATGCTCTACTTTTGAAGAACTGTGCTTTGTGAATCCCCTCATATGCATCTGATACAGGATCAGGTCATTGTAAGGAATCTGTGGACAGATATCGTCCTCCCAGTCAAACGTTTCCAGACAGATCCCGCCACGGACAGGAACCGGTCTTCTTTTTCCCCAGCTTTCTCTTCCTGTTATAAAGACAGCATAAGGATCGACAAATTCTTTTCCATCCGCTTCATACATATATTCGTATTCCTGCGTCAGAATCTCCTCTACGGCTCTGTCGTCTTTGCTTTTTCGTGCTTTCTTTTCTAATGTGATCAGATAAATTCCGCCTACTTGAAATTCTTCTGTCAATAGGATTTCAAAATCCGGCTTTTTTCTTCCTTTCTTATACAACTTTAAATAGCGTTCCTGATGATCAGGAAGATAGACGGCAAATTGCACCCCATCTTCTACCTGCGTCACCCCCAGAGTCAGAACTCTGCCTGCTGATACCGAAAAAAGAGTCGAATGCAAATGTCTTTTTCCTGTGCTGCCTGCTTCTTTTTGCGTCATATCGTTCTCCTCTTGCATCGTTGACAGTATCTTTTTATCTATGCTCATGTTTATCCTCATTTCCACGCTTAGAAATATATCCTTTATCTCTAAGCATCCTTGTCCCCTGTTATGTATGTTGCATTTCTTTTTGAAAGAGAAAAAAAGCATGATCGAATGCTTTTTTCTGTCGGATCCGATATATTACAGCATACTATTTTTATTTTACTACACTTATCTTTCGAATGTCAAAATATTTCTTGCAAAATCTGTAATTTTCTGTACAATAGATTATGTATGCTTATATCCTATTGATCTGCGATTTTATAGGATATGAGAAAATGGAACGCAAAATATAATGATAGAAATGAGGTTAATATGATTCAAGCAAGTAATATTACATTGCGTCTTGGCAAAAAAGCACTTTTTGAAGACGTAAATATTAAGTTCACGGAAGGAAATTGCTATGGTCTGATCGGTGCAAACGGTGCCGGTAAGTCAACTTTTTTAAAAATCCTGACAGGAGAGATCGAACCGACCAAAGGAGAAGTCATTATCACTCCGGGACAGCGTCTTTCTTTCTTACGACAGGATCATTTCCAGTATGACGCTTATTCTGTTATGGATACCGTTATCATGGGAAACGAACGTCTTTATGAGATCATGAAAGAAAAAGATGCGATCTATGCCAAAGAGGATTTTACAGAAGAAGACGGTATCAAAGCCAGTGAATTAGAAGCAGAGTTTGCTAATATGGACGGATGGGAAGCTGAATCCAATGCTGCCATGCTGTTAAATGGTCTTGGTATTCCGACAGAGATTCATTACCAGATGATGAGTGAGCTTCCTGCCAGCGATAAGGTTAAGATCCTGCTTGCCCAGGCACTTTTCGGCAATCCCGATATCCTGTTACTCGACGAGCCGACCAACCATTTGGATCTCGATGCGATCCGCTGGTTAGAAGAGTTTTTGATCAACTTTGAAAACACAGTCATTGTCGTATCCCATGACCGTTATTTTTTAAATAAAGTCTGTACCCATACTGCTGATATTGACTATGCCAAGATCCAGCTTTATGCCGGCAACTATGACTTCTGGTATGAGTCAAGCCAGTTGATGTTAAAACAGATGAAAGAAGCAAACAAAAAGAAAGAAGAAAAGATTAAAGAATTGCAGGACTTTATCCAACGATTTAGCGCAAATGCTTCAAAATCAAAGCAGGCTACATCCCGTAAACGTGCATTAGAAAAGATCGAACTGGATGATATCAAACCATCCAGCCGTAAATATCCATATATTGATTTCCGTCCGGAACGTGAGATTGGAAATGAGGTACTTACCGTAGAACATCTTTCTAAAACGATTGATGGAGTCAAAGTATTAGATGATATTTCTTTTATTATCAACAGAGAAGATAAAGTTGCTTTTGTCGGAAGCAATACAATTGCCGCTACAACACTCTTCCAGATTCTTGCCGGCGAAATGGAACCGGATGAAGGAACTTACAAATGGGGTGTTACAACAAGCCAGTCATATTTTCCAAAGGACAATACCGAGCTTTTCAACCGTGATGAAACGATCGTTGACTGGCTGATGCCATTCTCACCCGAAAAAGATCCGACCTATGTCAGAGGCTTCCTTGGAAGAATGCTTTTCCCTGGCGAAGACGGAATCAAAAAAGTTAATGTATTATCCGGTGGTGAACGTGTACGTGTTATGCTCTCAAAAATGATGATCCTGGCATCCAATGTCCTGATCATGGATGAACCGACTCCTCATCTGGATATGGAATCGATCACTGCTTTAAATAATGGTTTGATCAAATTTAACGGTGTTGTACTGTTCACCTCACAGGACCACCAGTTTATCCAGACAATTGCGAACCGTATCATGGAGATCACACCGGGTGGTCTGATCGATAAGATCTCTACTTATGATGAATACTTAGATAGCGATGAAATGGCACGTAAGAGACAGATTCTTTCTGTATCTGCAGAAGAGGATGATTAAGCATTACTCTCATTTTTCAAGCAAAAACGTCCTGTTATTGTCAATCTGAATACTGACTGACAATAACAGGACGTTTCTTTTTCCTATTGTTCTACTGGCAGTTTTTCACTTTTTATCCATAGTGATGTAAAAACGGTCATATCTTTGTATTTTCTATTTTGTATAAAGAATACTCTCGATCTTATAACGTGGACGTTTCTTTACTTCCAGATAGGTTTTTCCTATGTATTCACCGATTACACCTAATGCAAGAAGTTGTAATCCGCCAATTCCCCATACAGAAATAACAATCGTTGTCCATCCGGTCACAGTATATCCTAATGCCCATACGATCAGGAAATAGATCAATAAAGCAATGCTGACACTGAAAATAAAAAAGCCAAGACCGGTGATCATACGTATCGGTTTTGTACTAAAAGAAGTAATTCCTTCTACCGCAAACGAAAGCATTTTACCTAATGGATATTTTGATTCTCCGGCAAAGCGCTCATGTCTCTGATAATATACCACATCTGTCTCGAAACCGATCATCGGAACCATGCCACGCAGGAAAAGATTCACTTCTTCATATTCCGATAATGCGTCTAATGCTCTTTTACTCATCAAACGATAGTCAGCATGATCTTCTATCGTATCTGCTCCCATCATCTTCATCAGTTTATAAAATGCATGTGCTGTGCCTCTTTTGAACTTTGTATCGGTTGTTCTTGCCGAACGTACTCCATATACAATGTCCTTTCCTTCATTGAACTTATCAATAAATTCTTCGATCGCACCAACATCATCCTGTAGATCCGCATCAAGCGAAATTGCTGCATCTGCATACTCTTTTGCGGTCATCAAACCGGCAAACAATGCATTTTGATGTCCTTTGTTATGTGCAAGGTTAATACCGACAAAAATCGGATCTTCCTCATGCAATTGTGAAATGATGTTCCATGTTGTATCTTTTGATCCATCATTTACAAATGCCACACGGCTCTCACTGCTGATCTTTTCTTTCTTTATCAGATTCTGCATGATCTGTTTTAATTGCTTTGAAGTCTCCGGCAGCACCTCTTTTTCATTATAACATGGTATTACTAACCATACTGTTTTCATGCTTTCTATTCCCTTCCTGTTTTGTCATTCTTTTCCCTTTATCTTACTGCATCATAGACGCAAGCACCTGATTGACCACTTTACCATCCGCCTTACCTTTCACTCTTGGCATCAGTTCTTTCATTATCTTTCCTTTGTCTTTTGCTGTCGGTGTCTCGATTGCAAGTTCTGAAAGCACTTCTTTGATCACCGCCGTAATCTCATCTTCACTCATCATCTTTGGTGCATACTCTTCAAGAACTTTGATTGTATATTCACATTCTTCGATGATATCGGTACGATCTGCCGGAGTCATCTCTAATGTTTCTTTTGTCTGTTTGATCTGCTTTAAAATGATCTGGTCTTCCTCTTCTGTGGTCAGATCTTCTCTCTTGTCAATCGCTTTATTCTTCAGTGCAGTAAGAAGCATGGACAAAACATCCTTTCTCTTCTTATCTCTTGCTTTCATAGCTGCCATCATTTCCCCACGGATAAATTCTATCTTTGTCATCTTAATTCCTTTCTGTGCTGCTTTAAACTCTTTTTCTTTTTTTGCAATACAGAGTCTGCGATAACAGCGCTGACACAGATCTGCATATCAGTTTCTATTATAACAGATGATATTTGACAAGTCTATGAAAGAAAACGTTCCTATTATAGAAATAATTGCAAAATTCACTTTACACTACAAGAATTGCGTTAACAATTCCTGCTGATATTCTACTACCGTATAAGCATTTTTCCATTCCATAAAAAAATCCTTATGAAATGAACCTATATAATAAAAGATCCATATCCACAAGGATTAAAAAATATCGGCGTGACAGGATTCGAACCTGCGGCCTCGTCGTCCCGAACGACGCGCTCTACCAAACTGAGCCACACGCCGAAAGAAAAAGCACAGATCTTTATCTGTGCAAAAGCTGGGCTACAAGGATTCGAACCTTGAAATGCTGGAGTCAGAGTCCAGTGCCTTACCATTTGGCGATAGCCCATCATTATGTAATCAAAACCAGTTAAAACCGGTTTAACTGGGCTACAAGGATTCGAACCTTGAAATGCTGGAGTCAGAGTCCAGTGCCTTACCATTTGGCGATAGCCCATCATTTGCTTGCTTTCCCGCAAGCACTTGACCATTATATAATGGATTTTCAAAAAAAGCAAGCTTTTTTTTTGATTTTTTTTGTTTTTTTGCTTAATTCACTTTTACAATGCTAATTTAGCCTTTTTATAACTACAATGATAACAGAAAAATGAAACATGATCTTACATTTTCTCTTTACTTTTCTTCATCCCTAAGCGCACTTATCTGTTATTTTTATTTTTCACATAATGAATAATACGAAGCAAAAGTTCTACACGTTTAAATGGTGTGATCAGGTAATAACCATCTACATAATCGGTAATCTTATCGATAATGGCAGTCGAAATGCGGTATGCCAGTTCTTCTCCCTCTTCACGATTCTTATCCTGATACATTGAAACGATCGTATCCTGTACATCAATACCCGCCATCTCATTATTCATAAAACAAGCATTCCGATAACTGACAACCGGCATGATACCACCTAAGATCTTTACATCCAATTCTTCTCTTGCTCGTTTCAGGTTTGCAAATCCACGCTCTGATAATACCGGCTGTGTAAACAAAACAGACACACCGTTTTCTATTTTCTTTTTGGCATGACGGATCTGCGAATCAAATTGTAATGCATTGATATTTAATGCACCTGACACCATAAATGGATTTTCTTCAAATACCTCTTCATTCAGCGACTGGATATGTCTTGCTAACATCGCAGAATTATAACTGAACATCGTTTTGACCTGATCTCTCATAGCTGTCGGAACAGGATCTCCTGTTACGGTAAGTACATTATTGACACCTTCCACGTTAAGTCCGAGTAAAAGAGCTTTTGTCGCATTGATATTACGATCACGGCAAGTCATATGCGGTATTGTAGTCAGACCTAATTCCCTTGTCACTTTGCAAGCTAAGATACTGCTGTCAATACGGGCTTTTGCGATCGGACAATCTGCGATATCAATCGCATCTACCCCGGCGTATTTATAACGTGCTGCACCTTCCATAAAGAAATCAATATCCGGTTCGATCGGCGGATCTAACTCAACGACAATGACTTTTTCTCCAGCAAAAAGTTTCTTTGCAAATGTATTATGTTCATTTTTATTTGCAACAATATGTGTGCTTTCTAATTCCTCTTTGTATCCTGCTGCCTGTACAAGCTTCCGATCTCTTTTTTCGATCCATGTTACAAACCGGTCCTGCTTTTGCTGCATCATTTCCGCAACACCTTTGATATCTTTCGGACGCGTACCACAACAGCCTCCAACCATTGCAACGCCTTCTTCTAACAGCTTTTCAATGTTATTGCTAAAATAGGTATAGCTTTGCTCATAGTACATTCTGTTTCCTAAAAGAGTAGGATATCCTGCATTTGGCATGATCGTAAGATATTTTTTTATTTTCTTTTTATCTAGACGTTGTACAAGATCTAACAGATGTTTCGGTCCTGACACACAGTTAAATCCTAGTGCGTCAATGCTTTCAGACTGCTGTAAATCCCAGAAAAGCTTTTTCACAAAGAAACCACCTCGGGTATAGCCTTCCGGCGAAGCCGCAAAAGATACGGCGATAAAACTTCCCGGTGCTTTCTCTTTGATATACGATGCAATTTCTTCAATGGCTTCTCTGCTCTCCATGGTTTCAAAAAGAAAATTTTGGGCTCCACACTCCAGAAAGGTATTTGCAATTTCTTTGTACGCTTCCAAAAGATCCTTCTCTTCATTGACAGGAACCGGACCAATATCTGCAAAGATAAAACGCTCTCCGGCAAAATCCTTGATCGCATTTTGAGCGATCTGATATCCTTTTTTTATCATTTCTTTTACTTTTTCAACCGGCTGCTGTAATACAACTGTATTTGCTGAAAATGTATTGGTTTTGATCGCTACAGCACCGGCCTTTAAATATTTCTCATGGATCTTTTGTACCCATTCAGGATGTTCTATATTCATAAATTCACAATTTCTTTTTACGGTTTCCGGATGCTTTTCTACTAAATACGTCCCCATTGCTCCGTCAAACAACAATGGTTTCTCTTTTAAATACTCCTGTACTGTCATTTATATTCTCCCATCTGTTTGTCTTTTCTTATGATGCCGGATGGATTCCTAATAATTCTTTTCCCTTCTGTAAAAGGAAAAAGACCAGAAATGCACCTAGATTAGCAAGTACCACACTTGCACCGGCAGGCATTGCTGATTGATATGATATCACTAAACCAATGGTAAAGCAAACAACAGATAAAACTGCTGATGTTACGATCACGCCCTTAAAACTCTTAAACAAACGCATGGAAGTAAGTGCCGGAAAGATCAAAAGACTCGAAATCAGCATAGCTCCCATCATTTGCATACCAAGAACGATCGTGACGGCTGTTAAAATTGCAATCATACTGTTATAAAAAGAAACTTTTACACCGGTTGCCTTTCCAAAATTTTCGTCAAAGGTCACGGCAAAAATATTATGATATGATACAATAAAAAGTGCCAGGACAACACAGGAAAGCAAGACACATAATATAACATCATCCTTGGTCATCGCTAAAATGCTTCCGAACATATAACTATTGACATCGGTTGTCATGCCTGTTGTCAAAGAAGTTACACTGACACCAATCGCCAGAGCCGATGCAGATACTGCTGCAATCGCTGCATCCGATTTCATCAAACCTTTTTCTGTCATACGCAAAAGTAAAAAAGCGGCAGCAATCACAACCGGTATCGACACCTTTAATGGTGCAACATTGCATGCTAAGGCGATTGAAAGTGCACCATATGATACATGAGATAATCCATCTCCGATCATCGAATATTGTTTTAATACAAGGCTGACACCAAGAAGTGCTGCACAAAGTGATACCAGCACGCCTACAATAAATGCCCTTACAATAAAGGGATAACTAAACATTTCTATTATAAAACTCATTTTTCTTCCTTTCTGTATAAATGAACATTTCTATCTTAAACACTCTTTTTATGAATGAATACTAAAGATATCCGAAAAGTCAGAATCCATATATTCATGTACACTGCCAAAGAAATAAGATCCATTGCTCAAATGTAATATTTTATCTGCCCAATGTACAGTACTTTTCAGATCATGCGTAACCATGACAATTGCCATGCCTTCCTGATGAAGTTTATGCAGGTTATCATACAATTCTGCTGCTGCCATAGGATCCAGTCCCGTTACCGGCTCGTCTAATACTAAAATATCTCTTGCGGCACATAATGCTCTTGCTAAAAGAACACGCTGCTGCTGTCCACCCGACAGATTGCCATAACAGGCTTTTTGTAATGACTCAATTCCTAAACGTTTCATATTGTAGATTGCTCTCTTTTTGTCTTCGTTGCGATAAAAAGTAAATCTTTTCTTCTGATTTAAAAATCCTGACATCACGACTTCCATAACGCTGGCAGGAAAGTTCCGCTGTACCTGTGTCTGCTGGGGCAGATAACCGATCGCACCGTTTTTAATATCATCACTCAATACTACTTCACCACTTACCTGTTTGATCAACCCCAAAATCGTCTTTAATAATGTACTTTTCCCGGAACCGTTTTCTCCAACCACACAGACATAATCGCCTGATTGCACTTCAAAATTAAAATGTTCAATAATCGCTTTGTTTTCATATCCTAATCCTGCATCATGACAGCATATCAGATCTTTTTTCTCTTTTAGATTGTTTTCCTTTTTTTTATTCTGACTATCTGTCGAGCTTTCTTTTCCCTGTTCTTGCATTTTATATATCCTCTTTCTTTCCTATCATTTTCACCGTAATTTGAAAACAATTTTCATTTTATATTTTCCATTCCCCTTTGTCAAGAACTATATGTCAAAAAAGCCAGCACAAACAATGACCATTTCCGGTTACCCTCCCCCTTTTTTAACCACTTATCAAAATAAACATACATTTTTAATTTTATTTTTGACTTTTCTTTGTTGAATATAATACGGCACAAAAAAGGAACCATTTACATAAAGAGAAACACCTTTTGTAAATGGCTCCTTGTCGCCGTACAGCTCAGTCCTCATAAAACCTACTGCCTTCCATATCCTAACAAGATACTGATGCATAGGCAGATAGATTATAACCTTTCTCAAAGAATAACAATATCGCATCGACTATTGTATGATTCAAACATACAATATACTCGCAATCACGAGTAACTCCGCTTTCCGTCTGGGAGTATAGCTGATACATTCGTTTGATAAACGCTAAAATCATCTCCGGGCTGTGAACTCTTTCCCCTAAACGCTTTCTTACTGCCTCCGGACTCTTTACATAGGAACGAATTGCATGTTTTAATTCTTCCTCATAAATACAATGATCTTTTAATTTTCCGTTGTAATTTACGTTATGTGGAAAGGTAAAGTAATCAGAAATATAATGTGTAATCACGCCTAAATGAATGAAAAATCTTCTATTCAAACCCTCTCGTGGGTTATAATGTGATACCATCTTTCTGAGTTCTTTCTCCACTACGCCAAAGGAATCTTCCATCGTATGTTTTCTTACTATAAAACTAGGTAAGCAATCCGGTAATACACTACCAATGTAGAACAATCCTCTGTGACGTTGTATGGATTCCATTCCCTCACTATTCATCAGATACCAAGCTAAGGAAATATGGGATTTCTTACGCATATCCGCCTCCTTCTTGATATACACGATTTTCGTCGCTATCTTTTTATGTTTTAATTGTACATCTTATTTCAGAATTTTGCAATAGTTTTCTGACAATTTCACATCTTTTTTTAATTTTCGCCAACTTTTCTTGTTCTTTTTAACATATTGTCTTTTATTATTTTCTAAAATAAGATTCTTAAAAAAGTTATCATCAAAAAAGCAAATGCCGGTTTTACTGACACTTGCTTTTTTTCAATCGTATATTACGTTATAGATCTGCAACACAGGAGAGGTTGCTTTTGCTTTCCATTGCAGAAATCATGAGTGACAAAATCAAATACATCACGAAGTGCTGCAAGCGTATTACGCTTGAATCTTTGAATTACTATATAGAATTCTCTGCGGCTTCTTCCTCTTCTTTTGGCTTAGGAAGTAAATGAAGCTTAACTTTATCAATATGATTTTTTTCTGCTTCTAATACCGTATAGCGGGCAAACTGATCACTGACTGATTCACCTGCCTGCGGAAAATGATCCAGCAGATTAATAACATGACCGGCAATCGAATCATAATCCTCAGACTCAATCTTAATTCCTGATATTTTATCAATATCATCTAATTTTGCAACACCAAGAAGAATATAATTTTCATCATCTAACTTCGTGATCTCATCTTCTTCATTGGCATCATATTCATCACGGATCTCACCAACAATCTCCTCGATCAGATCTTCAATCGTCAGCATACCTGCAGTTGATCCATACTCATCTAATACGATTGCCATAGGAATGGACTTCTTCTTCATTTCAAAAAACAATTCTGAAATCTTCTTATATTCATATGTAAAGTAAGGTTCACGCATAACATCTGCGATAGAAAAATCTTTCTTTGATCCCTGATAAAAGAACAGATCCTTCAGATTAATGATTCCTACAACATTATCACGACTTTCACTATATACCGGCATTCTTGTAAATTTATCGACAGAATAACATTCTACTAATTCATTATAAGAAAGCTTAACATTAGCAAATGCAACATCCATCTTAGGCACCATAACATCTTTTGCCAGAGAATCACCAAAGTCAACCACATTTGTGATCATCTGACGTTCCTCACTTTCAATGACACCTTCCTTGTGACTGACATCGACAATTGTTCGAAGTTCATTTTCTGTAATAGCAGGTTGTTTTTTGGTATCAATTCTAAGAATAATTAATAATCCTTTTGAAATCTGATTCATCAAAAAAGCAACCGGAGCTAATACCGTAGTAACCGCATATACCGGTTTTGCATATGTAAGTGCCAGCTTTTCCGCACTCATCGTTGCCAATGTCTTTGGAACAATTTCTCCAAAAATCAAAATAAGTACCGTTAAAATACCAGTTGCAGCTCCGGTAATAATACTTGTCATTTCAGAAAAACCTGACTTTTGTGCTATCTGAATAGCAAATGAAGTTGTTAAGGAAGATGCTGTCAGGTTCACAATGTTGTTTCCGATCAATATCGCACTTAACATTTTTGTCTGGTTTTCGATCAATTTTAAAACAATCCTGGCATTTTTCACTTTTTCATCTGCCATAGATTTCATTCTCATTTTGTTTACTGTGGTAAGACATGTCTCTGCCGATGAAAAGAAAGCAGAGAGAACCAATAGGATAAATAGCGTAATTATCCTCCAGGCGTCACTTGAATCCAAAAAAAATCAACTCCTATCATTTTAATGTATAACATGAATCATTGTACAATAGACGTTATCATGCTGTCAAGTTTACAAAAAATTTCCTTTTGCAAGTATTATGTATTTACAATATATACCTTTGACCAGTCCGAATATACAGTTCTTTTTTTCTTTCCTATTGATACTTTTTGATATGTTCTGATCTTAAAATAATACTTCTTCCCTTTTTTCTTTACTGTCAGTTTTCGTGAAACGATCGTTCCTTTCTTTATTGTAATCGTCTTTTTCTTATTCATTTTAGCATTTGCTGCATAGATGATCTGATATCCTGCCGGTTTCTTTGCCGGCTTCTTCCAATAAATCCAAAGAACTTTCTTACGAACCCTTGCTTTAGTAAAAAACGTGCCTTTTTGCTTATGCTTTGATGTAACAGCCGCTTTTACTGTAGCCGTTGGTTTCGGACCTGGCACATTACTTTTTAACGGTGTTTGTGTCGGACTGGTAGTCTGCTCCGGTTCTTGTGTCGGATCAGCCGGCTGTTCCGGCTTTACTGTCGGTATAATCGTAGCATTTGGTTTCTCCGGCGTTTCTGTTACTACCGGCGTTTCTGTTGCTTCCGGTGCTTCTGTTACTACCGGCGTTTCTGTTGCTTCCGGTGTCGCACTCGGTTTGTTGCTTACTGCCGGTGTCACACTCGGTTTGCTGCTTACTGCCGGTGTCACACTCGGTTTGCTGCTTGCTTCCGAACTTTGTGTCGGGCTGGCAGTCTGTTCCGGCTCTTTTGTTGGCTTAGTTGTCTGCTCCGGTTTTTTTGTCGGAATAACCGGTTGTTCCGATTCCTGTACAAAACGAACCATAACTTCTTTTAAGATATTACTCTTCTGTGCTTTTACATCTGCAACCGTTACTAATTCTTCTTCTAACGGTTCTTTAAAAAATAATAATGTATATTCTCCGGCTTTCATTTCACCATGAGATACCAAGTAGTAAGTATCCGGTGCTTCTTCATCGCTTTCTAAATGAATTGGACAGATCCAGTCTGTCTGTTTCTGGTCCTCTGCCTGATTTGACTGCCAGTAAGAAGAACGGATTGCAACCATCGCATCATAAAGCTGTTCCTGTTCCACTTCATCTGTTTCATAGCGTTTACCTTGTGAATCTTTCCAGATCAGCTTCAAAGCTGTTGCTTGGGGATCTGTCATTTCATTCATATTTACCTGTTCCGGACACGATATAACCTCCAGATCATCTACTTCTCTGACAGACTCTACATAATTACGATATACCGTCCATCCTCCATCCTTATGGATCAGGCTATACTTATTATTGATATCTTTTTGTGACAAAATAAAGTTTCCGGCTTTTCCATATACCGAACGGATATATGTATGTTTATCATACAATGCGCCTGAAATCACTCGATTGCCTGTCTGGAATTGTGTTACCCCCTGTATCTGGCCATCAATCTGTAATCCACCATTTGGTGAAAGAACTAAAATGCCATATGCTTCGTTTGATCCACCGGTAAAACTACCTGCAATCTTCGCACCGGAAATGGAAGAAAAATCCAGACATCCGCCCTTCTTTATTGTTACATTTTCTAATTGCTGTGTCTGGCTTCCAGGCTGTAAACATCCGTTTTCTTCTAAAACAATCTGTGAAACACTTTCTACCTGATCGCAAAAAAGCGTACAGCCCTGAAGCGACATCTTTGTGTTTATATTTCCTTTCACATAGCTCAGACTTAATTCATCACTTCCATCGCCAATGAAAGAAATATTTACCAAACCATTACTTTGTGCTGCAATTCCTTCACGAATCTTAACTGCTGCATCCGACTGAAACCATGCCTCCCCATTATAACCTGTTCTTTGCCCATTCACTGCATCATGACTCAGCTCTATCTTTTGAAAAACAGTCATTTTATTGGCATGTTCTATGGTCAGTCTCGCCATATTTCCACAGAAAGTATCATAATATGCACCGGCATAAACAGATGGCAGCAATTCTTTTTCTGTTCCGCCCAGACCTCCAAGAGATCCTGCTGCGCCTTCCAGATAAGTACTGACATTATCTAAAGTCAGACTATGCCCGGCTAAAAAGATCTCACGATGCGGCACACTATTTAAGCTGTTACCGGAACTAAAAACCAATTCTATATCAGAAATCCGTACATCATCTCCGACGATCTGAATCGGTGAACGGCTTGTAATACTGCCTGTCCCATTTCCTGTAATAACAGTTCCCCCCGGAATCTGCACCGGACGCATCTGACCATTTGATTCTACTTCACTTCCTATCGTAATTCTGCCATCGACAAGGATATTTTTTCCCTGAGCCAACGCTCTCATAAAAGAAGTCTCGTCCTGAACCGTTACATAATCTGCTACTGCCGTTTCCTGCGCATTTACCGTAGCTGTCGGTATAGTTCCAATCAAAAGACAGATGCACAAAAGCCATCCACAAACACATTTCCATTTTCCTGTCATATATTTTCTCCCTTACATAATAACTCTCGGTATAAAGATTCCACTGAAACCTTTTCTCTTGTCCCGTTTTTACATATATCACCTGACACGATCTTATACAAACTTTTTTTATATCATGCAACTATACAGGTTCGCACGATCCAAAAAATGATACTATTTGTCTCTACGATATATCATTTGGTTTACAATCTTCACAAGTGCATTTTATCACACGCTGTCCGAGCATTCTGTCTACTGCTCCTCCTGTGTGATCGGCAATACATCTTCTGAAGCTGCATTGTTCTATCACACCTCTCGTACCATACATGGATACACCTGCACCATTTTTTGCACGACAATTCACAAACACACAACGCTTGATTTCTCCATTTTGACAAAAAACAGCACCTTTTTCACAATAATTAAAAATCGTTTCTCTAATATCCGGTGAAAACGCATCATATATTGCTCTTCCACCACTCATGTTACGAAAAAGTGAATTTGATATCATAATCCTGCTGCCGGATGCACTAATCCCGCCGGTTTTACACATTCCATTAAATTCACAATGATGAATCCTGCAATTTCTGCTGTGTTCCAATATGATCATATCCGTATCTTTTAAATATGTACTGATCATATGTACATTTTTCATCTGTAAACTGCCCCTGCAGCAGATGGAATAATTTAAATATATATTCGCATTTTCAATTACAAGGTTTCCTTCAGTTTCCACAATAACAGGACAATCTATAATTGTTGAAACCGTAATATGATATTCTCCCGTAATGTGAAATGTTACCATTGGTGCCAGATATTGTACGGTTTCTGCTCCTTCCGGACAACAATTCTTATAACGAAGATGATGCATATTGGCCCGGACAAATCCATGATAGAAAATAGCCGCTCCATATTCCGCCACGCAGCATTCCTCAAAAACACAATGCGTAATCTTATTTCCCTCCACACCAAACACAGCACCGCCGCGTCTGGCTTCACAATTACGAAAACGGCATTTCGTTACTTCTCCGTCCGGCGTACGGATCATGATCGCACCACCATCTTCCGGAGAATAGCAATCATAAAAAGCAGTATTGATGATTTTTACTGTATTACCCCAAAAACGGATTGCAGCTCCTCTTGTTGTCTGGTAGATCATAGAATCCCTAATACACAGGTTTCCGGCTTCTGCACGTACCAACATTCCCAAATTCCGGCAATCCATCTCACTTCGATTGATCAAAATCCTGCTATAGACAGACTTCATGTTAAAACATGCCCGATGAGAATCGCCTTTTCGGATTACTTTGCTATCTTCAATGATCAATTCCCCTCCATCCAGTAAGATATTTCCATGAATGCGCACTTCGCAATGATCAAAGATCAAACGCATTCCCTTTGTCAGTACAAGATCTTCTAATATCTGACAACGCTCTACGATCCTGACTTCTTTTTCTTCTGCAAGCATCTGTTGTGTACAGTCCATAGTCCCCCACAAACGCATAATATAATATTTCATATCCAGTGGGGTCAGTTCCATATCCTGCAAATGCATCCTATGCAAAATTTCCCTGCATCGTGTTACATCTTCCCGGTTTGCTGCTATAGAAAATTCATAGATCAATGTCATACATTTTCCATTAACTTTCAATTGATTACGGACCTGTTCAATATGCTCCTTTTCCTTTACCGGAAGCTTTTCTTTTGATAGGCTGACATTGATCATATCTAACAAAAGCAAATATTTTTCCCTCTCTGATATAAGCTGTTTTTGTAAAGCAGCATATACTTTTTCTTCCTCTTTTGCAACAGAAAGTACTTTTGCCATCTGCTCACGTTCTAAATGAAGACCGGATACCAAAAGCCTTTCCAGCTCAAAATTATTTAAGGGATTGGAAAAAGAGTCAATTTCTGCCTGGATTAAGATTGCAGCACCATATAAAATCTTAAAATCGACACTTCTGATATACATTGGATGCTTAGGAGTCATCCATAGCTTTTTCTTTTGATTAAATTTAGTAAGATTATCAACTATCATTTGTTCCTCCTGTCCGACATGTTTGCAAAAACAATATTTAAGAACTTATCATTAGCTCAAATGTCAGAGATCCGATTTTCGTTGTGCGAGGAATCTCTCTGCCTCAAGTGGTTCAAAATCATCATCATAGGTATTAAAGATTGCATTTTCTGATGGTATGCAATTCCTACAGACACAATTTTTCACAACCTGTCCTAATTTCTGGTACTGAAAATAAACTGCGCTTCCAAGATATGCAGCCTTACAGTCATCAAAAGAACAATCATAGATGGCAACAGTATCAATCGAATCTGAAAAAACAGCTGCACCATAGGATGCTTTTGCATGTATAAAAGCACAACACTGCATATATAATTTTGCAGAATCCGATATCTGAATACACCCCTGTGCTGCTTCTGAAAAAGTACAGCGTTCTATCTTAGCATAAATTCCACAAAATGTAATAGCACGTTGTACATCTGTTTGTAAAAATTCACTTTCTTCAATCAACAATCTTCCTGATGACTGCTCTAAAAAGCCACAAAATCCCTGACATTGTACTTTTGCATGATCAATCCGAACGACTGCTGCATCTTCGACATGCATAAATACATCCTGTGAGCAGGATAGAACTGTAATTTCAGAATCTTTAATTCGAATTCTTCCACCCTGCACCAGAATACTTCCCTTAATTTTTAAATGTGCACCATCCAAAAGCAGAGAGCCACCACGTTCTACCACAATATCTCCATTTACTTGTGTTGGTTTATCCAGATGAAATGTCTTACCTGCCTTAACAATAATATCCCGGAAAAAATCTTCCTCTTCAAATTCCGGATAAAAATAGCGTAGTGTTCTGTACGAAATGTCGAATCCTTCTTCCAGAAATTCATGATATAACTCTTTTGCTCTGTTTAGATCTTTTTGCATGGCAGCCTTTGAAAACTGTTCAAAAAACGCAATTTCATGCTCTGACATATGAAAAATATCAAAATAATTACGCAATACTTTTTTACAATAGGATTCTGCCCAGACAACATTCTGCATCAAATGATACAAATCACAAAAAAAACAATATTGAACTTCTTTTGTCTTTAAGATCCGGATACACTCACTCAGACGATATTCAAAATGATCATTGATATCTGTCATCAACTGCTCTCTTTGTTCAGCCGGTATTGAAAGACATTCTAAAAAAAATTGAAATCGATCCTGTAATTCTGTTATTGCCTTCATATCGCCCATTGTCATAACAGAGACACCAAATGCATACAAATAGCGAAACGATGAATCCCTGTCACTCAATGGGTGCCGTTTTTTTTCCAATTCATTCTGTCTTTGCTTCAGATAAGCCAATACATCCATAGCATTTCTCCTCTTTTGTTCACACTCTCCATATCTATAGCTGATTATACGCCCTGTAGACTATAATCGCAAGAAATACTATTTACATAATCCAAAGAGTTTCTTCTCTCTTGTATTCCAGAGTTCATGTCATCATCCGGCTTACATGATTGAAAAAACTTCTCCGATCTGATTTTCTTTACTAAATCGCATTTTTTCCCTACGGCATGCAACTGATTTTTTTCGTATCATTTTGCATGCTCTTTTTAACTGGCGGATAAAATATTCATTTTCTTTATCCATTGGCTGAAAGTAACTACGATTCAAAAACGATAAGACTGTTCCATTTTTTACACTTTCTTCAAGTTCAAAATGATATGGCAGGCCGACAATACGATCACGCTCTACAGAATATTCTTTACAAATTTCCTGAACATTGTAAGAAACTTCCGGTCTGTAATTTCCTACCAGAAAGACAGTCTTTTCCTGTAAAGATGCATAATGGTCAAAATAGTCTTTCACATGCATAGGATTCTGATCCAGATTGACGACAACAAGATCTGCCTCTTCTAAAATGATATTGGTACTTAAGTTCCGGTTTGCCTCTGTATCAACAAAAACATAATCGGATGTCGTTTCTAATGCTTCAAATAATTTTTCTTTCACTAAATGAAATTCATATTCAAACACTTCACGGTTAACGATCTGACTTTGTGGCACATAATACATATTCGAAAATAAAAGCGGAATAGATGCCTGATGGATCAGTTTTTCACCATCTTCTCCTGAATATAATCGTTTCATAATATATTCAATACTATAACGATTAAAATATTCTCCATACTCTCTTAACGATTCAATCTTATCTCCCTGCAAAAGCATTTCACTTAATCCATACGCACTATAGTGATTTTCTAATAATACGGTTCTTCCAATTCCTCCAATCGTAATCAGTGCTGATACACATATCATGTTTGTTGTTACACCTGCTTGTCCCCTGACATTACTCCAAAATGCTATTTTCATTTGTCCTCTCATTCCCACAAAGAAATTTTTGTAACAGTGCCCCCATTTTTCCTGCATGATTCCTTTGTGCATACCTTCTTTTTCATGGTTTCATTTCCCCTCCGTTTTCAAAACCTAAACTCATAATATATAATTTTTCTCTTATCGTAAAGCTTTTTCTTGTCTATTTCCTATTTTCTACATTTCATACAAATGTCTTTTCTATATTTCAGCATAATAGAAAAGAATGCCCCTTTTATCATGGCATTCTTTTCTATTACACCTTATTTATACTGGCACTTTTTTGTTCTCAAAGCAGGATAAAACTCCATAAAAAAGGAGTCCGAAAAAAGTTTTCAAAAATTTCCTGTAATTTTTGCGATACTTTCTCTCCATGAACACATAAACGGTATACTAAACCAATCGCCTGCTCCCATTCCCCGACCCTTACTTTACTTTTTTTCTGTAGAAAAATACAAAAAACAAGTAAACGGATCACAAAAAGTTCTGCACAACTTTGTATATAAACCTCCTGTATTCCCATCTTAGGATACTCCATCAGACAACCGGCTGTCCGATAAGAAATATAATTTTCCTTCAAACAAACCCACTCTGTCTGATTCAATGTACAAAAGGCAGTATAGACCGTAACACATTCTTCATCGGTTCTGTCTTCTTCCAACGCAGACAAATATTGAAAAAAATCATCTTTTTCACGAAAATATGGAAGTATTTCTAATAAATCATCTGCCATCTTTTCAAAGCATTGGTAAATGATCCATTCTTTTTCCTGCTGCTTTTCATATTGTATCGCAATTTCTTCCATCTCTTTTTGAAAAGACAGAATCGAATCAAATGCTTTGATACCACATAATGAAACCAATGTTATTTTTTGCTTATCTATCCATTTCCATTGCAATTTTTCAGTAACCAGTCTACGTGCAAATGCCGGACAGGATGCTGCCATGGAAATACAGACAATATCTTCTATCCGATTTGATATCCGCGGATATTTCCGGCATGTATTGCAAAGCATTGCTTCTTTGGTATGTTTTTGAATCTTACACAGATGATCCTGCTGCAGCATAATACAGCTTCCATCTTTTTGATTTTTAAAATAATACTTACCGTCTTTTTCTTCAATACCCTGTAAGATCTCTTCTTGCAGCCACTTTGGTTCTATTTGCTTAAAGCGCTCATATGCTTCTTTGTCGACAAGTATCTTCCAGCCTATACAACAACTAGATGGGCAGTCTCCTGCCAGGCAGGAAAAATCATCCAGAAACTTTAAAACCAAATATTGCATTAGAAGATCAGATCCGAACGGTGTTTCAGAAGTTTTGCACCTTTGACGATTACTGCTACACCAAAGCAAATACCTGATACGATCATCAAAATACCCATTACAACATTAAACGCACCAACAGATTTCATAGTTTTATATACTTTTTCCATAAACAACCTCCATTTTTATACTATTTTACACCATATTCTTCATAATATTTATCAATCGCAGCTTTTAAGGTATCATCAATCAATACTTTTCCCTGGCACTCTTTGTTATACAGGCATTCCACAACATCTTCCATTGTGACGATCGCATTTGCACCAAAACCATATTTTTCCTGTATTTCATCTAATGCACTGGCATTCGATGTCAGACCTCTTTCCATACGATTTAATGAAACCATAAGACCGATGATCTCTACATCACCCTGTGCTTTAATGATCGGGAAAGTTTCCTCGATCGACTTTCCGGATGTCGTAACATCTTCGATGATCACAACTTTATCTCCATCCTGAATCTTACTTCCAAGCAGGATTCCGGTATCACCATGGTCCTTGACTTCTTTTCTGTTTGAACAATAACGGATCTCTTTTCCATACATCTCACTAAAAGCGATCGTTGTTGCTACACTAAGCGGAATTCCTTTGTATGCCGGTCCAAATAATACATCAAAGTCATCGCCATAATGTTCATGGATCGCTTTTGCATAATACTGACCGAGCTTACGAAGCTGTGCTCCTGTTACATATGCACCTGCATTCATAAAAAATGGGGATTTTCTTCCACTCTTTAATGTAAAATCACCAAACTTTAATACGTTACTTTCTACCATAAACTCTATAAATTCTTTCTTATATGCTTCCATCTTAATCTGTAACCTCCTATTCTATGGGCTTTTCCTATCTTTACTCTACACATCCGATCAATTCTTTGATATCTTTTACACCATTCTTTTGCATAAAAGCTTCCATTCCGCGGATCACATCTACGGTTGCTGTCGGGTTATGAAAATTAGCTGTACCGATTGAAACCATTGTTGCACCTGCCATGATAAATTCCAAAGCATCTTCTGCTGTTGCGATCCCCCCCATACCAAGTACCGGGATTGTTACAGCATGTGCTGCCTGATAAACCATACGGACTGCTACCGGCTTTACTGCCGGTCCCGACATACCGCCTGTCTTATTTGCCAATGCAAAAGCACGACGGTTGATATCAATCTTCATACCGGTTAAGGTATTGATCAAAGATATAGCATCCGCTCCGCCTTCCTGTGCTGCTTTTGCCATAACCGTAATGTCTGTTACGTTTGGACTAAGCTTCATGATAACAGGCTGCTTTGCTTTTGCTTTGATCTCTGATGTAATCTTTTCTACCTGCTTTGGATCCTGACCAAAGGCAATTCCACCGGCTTTAACATTCGGACACGAAATGTTGATCTCTAACAGATCGACATCTTCTTGGCTCAAACGCTCTACCACTTCTACATAATCCTTTGTTGTTCTTCCACATACATTGACAATAATCTTGGTATCATATTGTTTTAAAAAAGGAATGTCTCTTTTTGCAAATACATCAATTCCCGGATTCTGTAAACCGATCGCATTAAGCATGCCGCCATAGGTTTCACATACTCTTGGTGTGGGATTTCCTTCCCATGGGACATTGGCAACTCCTTTTGTCGTAACGGCACCTAACTCGTTCAGATCAACAAATTCTGCAAATTCTGCACCCGATCCAAATGTACCGGAAGCTGTTGTTACCGGATTTTTCATTTCCACTCCCGCAAAATCAACGGATAAGTTCATCTTTTTTCCTCCTACAATATAATCTCACGGGCATCAAAAACAGGTCCATCCTTGCATACCCTCTTGTTATTTACATGGCTGTGGCTGTCTTTTTCTTTGGACTGGCATACACATCCAAGGCAGGCACCGATTCCACATGCCATTTTTTCTTCGAGTGAAACCTGTGCTAAGATGTCTTTTTCTTCGGCATAGGCTTTAACACCACGAAGCATTGGCATTGGCCCACAGGCATAAAGTGTATCCGCTTCTAATTCTTCTTCGCGGATCGCATCTATTACATTTCCTTTTGTTCCAACGCTGCCATCATCTGTTGCGATCACCACTTTGGCATATGGTTCAAATTCTTCTTTTAAGAAAAGATTACTGTCTCGATATCCTAAAACAACCGTCACATCCTTTTTTAATGCTTTTGCAAGTGCAAGCATAGGAGGAATTCCAATACCGCCACCGATCAAAACATTTTTTCCTTCTTTCAACACAAAGCCATTACCGAGAGGACCGACGATCTCGATCGTATCTCCAGCCTGCATCATTGAAAATTCTTTGGTTCCCTGACCGGCTATGCGATATACAACACGAAGCATACTTTCTTCTTTATTGATCTCACAAATGCTGATCGGTCTTGGAAGCAGACGGCTTCCCTCTTTACAATACATCGAAATAAACTGTCCCGGAACTGCTTTACCTGCAACATCCTGTTCTTTCGGAAACTTTAACCACATACTGTAGATTCCGTCTGACAGCATCACCTGACTGTCAACGGTCGCTGTGCTTTTCATTTTGTCTGCCATTCTCTTCCTCCTATAATACACTGTTGATATCTTCAATCATATCAACAACAGCCTGACGAGAAGCATCTGCATAATTTGCTTCACCATATTTTGCATAGGTATCTTTCTTATAAGCAGCAATGATTCCTCTTGAAGAATTTACGATCGCACCCAGTCCATCGCTGTTAAAGTATGGAGCAAGATCTTTGGCGGTACCACCCTGTGCACCATACCCCGGCACAAGAATATATGTCTTTGGCATGATCTTACGAAGTACCTTACCCATCTCAGGATACGTTGCACCTACTACACAGCCTACATAGCTGTAAGTATCTCCCATGCATTCTTCTCCCCACTGTGCGACCTTTTCACCGACTAATTCATACAAAGGCTTGCCATCGATCTTTTGATCCTGAAATTCTCCACTTGATGGGTTTGAAGTCTTAACTAATACAAAGATTCCTTTCTTTTCGTCCTTACAAACATCCAGAAACGGATTGATACCGTCACTTCCCAGATATGGATTGACCGTTGCAAAATCTTCATCAAATCCATAATAGGATTTACTTCCAACCTGTACTTTTCCAAGATGACCGACGGCATATGCTGCAGAAGTCGATCCGATATCGCCTCTCTTGACATCACCGATCACAATCAGACCTTTTTCTTTACAATAATCCACTGTTTTCTTAAAGGCTGCCATTCCCGGAAGACCAAACTGCTCATACATGGCGATCTGTGGCTTTACTGCCGGAATCAGGTCGTATGTTGCATCTACGATCCCTTTATTAAACTGCCAGATTGCTTCGGCAGCACCTTCTAAGGTTTCACCATATTCTTCGAAAGCAGCTTTTTGAATCTGCTGCGGTACATAATTTAACATAGGATCTAATCCTACAACGATCGGTGCATTTTTCTTTTTAATTTCTTCTACTAACTTATTGATCATCTCTGATTTCCACCTTTCTTCGTATGAATATCTGTTTTCTATCCTGTTTTTCTTATCTGTTCCATATTCTATGAAAATACTTATTTTTCACTTTCAAGCTGATATACGATCTTTCCGTCTACGATCGTTGTCTCGATCCGTCCATATACTTTCTTTCCTTCAAATGGTGTATTCTTTCCTTTTGAAAAGAAATCGTTTGTGTCGATCGCATATTCGGTTGACAGATCTGCAATAATAACATCGGCTGTTCTGCCCTGTGCTAAATTTCCTTTATCAAGATGCAAAATCTTTGCCGGATTTACACTCATTTTTTCTACAAGCTGTGACAAAGTCAGGTATCCTTTTTTTACTAATTCGGTATATCCTAATGCAAAAGAATTTTCAATACCGACAATACCAAATGGTGCTTTTTTCATCGACTGGTTCTTTTCTTTAGCTCCATGTGGTGCATGATCGGTCGAGATTGCATCCATAATGCCATCGCGGAGTGCCCCTCTTAATGCTTCTACATCTTCTTTGCTTCTAAGAGGCGGATTCATCTTAAACCTGCCATGATCCTCTGTGATCTGGTCATCTGACATCGTAAAATGATGTGGGCAGACTTCTCCGGTTACTGAAAGTCCCTGTTCTTTTGCCATTTTGATCAAAACAGCACTGTCTTTTGTCGAACAGTGGCACAAATGAAGCTGACAGCCTGCTTCCTTACTCATAATGATATCTCTTGCCACGATCACATCTTCTACCGCATTGGTGATACCCGGAAGTCCTAATTCTTTTGCTTTTGCACCTGCATTCATGACTCCGCCATCGACTAAGCTTTTATCTTCACAATGCGAAAACATCGGAATATTACATTCTGCTGCTTTCCATAATGCTTTGCGAAAGACCAGTGTATCCATGACAGATTTACCGTCTTCACTTAATGCAACGGCTCCGGCTTCTTTCATAGCAGCAATATCAGTTAATTCTTTACCCTCCTGACCGATCGTAACAGCTCCGATCGGAAGAACGTGTACCGGTGCGTCTTTTGCTCTTATTAAAAGATCTTTGATCCGCTCGGCACTGTCGATCACCGGCTTTGTGTTTGGCATCGGACAGATCGAGGTTACACCGCCATGTGCTGCCGCTTTTGTTCCGGTTTCAATAGTTTCCTTGTACTCAAAACCCGGTTCTCTTAAATGCACATGAAGATCGATCAGTCCCGGCATTACATATTTACCGGTCGCATCAATCACCTGTGCTTCGTTATCCGTGATATTTGCAGCAACCTTTGCTATCTTATCGTCCTGTATCAAAATATCGCAAACTACATCTTTTTGGTTTGCCGGATCGACCAGATGCCCGTTTTTAATCAAAATTGCAGACATTTTATCCCTCCTGTTTTCTTTTTTGCACAGCCCTATACATACAGAGAGCACCTGTCAACCAAATTGACAGATGCACCCTTTTTAATATAATTCTGCATTCTTAAGATCTTCGATCATTCTCTTGTTATTTATATAATCTTCAATCTCATCCGCCTCGATCCACTTTGCGTTGTTTAGATCTTCCGATAAGACAACCGTATCTTCATCCATATCCGTAAGGCAAAGATAAGAAAGTCCGAGATTACATTCTGAACCGATCATAAAAGTCCATGTATACAAAATCCGGTCAACAACAGAAGTAAGCCCTGTCTGCTCTTGAATAATGCGTACAACAGCAGCATCGGGAGATTCTCCGAATTCTGCTTCGCCATCTATAAATTCCCACTGGTAAGGATCTACAATATTGTCATCATACCATTTTTCGACAATAAGAAACTTATTGTCTTTTTGTACAATTCCCTTTACCAAAATTCGATATCTGTTATTTGCCATATATCCAATCCCCCTTATGAGCTTTTTCCTGTCTGTTTCTTATTTTGCAGTGATGTATTTCTTTGCTGTAAGAAGCTCTGCTGTTAGCAATGCACCACCGGCAGCACCACGGACTGTATTATGAGAAAGACCAACAAACTTGTAATCAAAAACAGTATCTTCTCTTAATCTTCCCATAGAAACACCAAAGCCATTTTCAAAATCCACATCCAATGCAACCTGTGGACGGTCATCTTCTTCTAAATACTGAATGAACTGCTTTGGAGCACTAGGAAGTTCTAATTCCTGTGGAAGTCCTTTAAATTCTCTCCATACTTTAATGATCTGCTCTTTCGTTGGCTTCTTACCTTCTTCAAAAGTAACAAATACAGCGGCTGTATGACCATCTAATACAGGTACACGGATACACTGTGTTGTAATAACAGGACTGTCTGCTTTTACGATCTCGCCATTTTCAACATGTCCCCAGATACGGAGTGGTTCCTGCTCACTCTTTTCTTCTTCACCGCCAATAAATGGGATGATATTGTGTTCCATCTCCGGCCAGTCCTTAAATGTCTTGCCCGCACCTGAAATTGCCTGATATGTTGTAGCAACAACTGTCTTAGGTTCAAATCCTGCTTTCTTTAATGCGGTTAATGCAGGTGTATAACTCTGGATTGAGCAGTTTGGTTTGACAGCGACAAAACCTCTTGTTGTTCCAAGACGTTTCTTCTGTGCTTCAATGACTTCAAAATGCTCCGGGTTTAACTCAGGCACTACCATTGGGACATCCGGTGTCCATCTATGTGCACTATTGTTGGAAACAACTGGAGTTTCGGTTTTTGCGTATTCTTCTTCGATCTTTTTGATCTCGTCCTTTGTCATGTCCACGGCACTAAATACAAAGTCTACGCCGGCAGCAACTTCTTTTACATTGCTCACATCCTGTACAACAATCTTCTTTACCTTTTCCGGCATAGGAGTTGTCATTTTCCAGCGTCCGCCAATTGCTTCTTCATAAGTCTTGCCTGCACTACGTGGGCTTGCAGCAATTGCAACTACTTCAAACCAAGGATGATTCTCTAATAATGAAATAAATCTCTGTCCTACCATTCCGGTACCACCAAGGATACCAACTTTTAACTTCTTGTCCATATTTCCTCCATAGTCGTTTTCTTACCGTTTATTTCGGCTTTATTTCTGCTGTGATTCTTTCAAACCAGCATATTAATAACTAATTTTACACCATTCCAGAAAAGAAGTCAAAATTTTCTTTTCGTTTTCTGACGCTTTCGCTTTCTATCCCATTTCTGTTGACAATCTGACTTTCTTTTTCCTTGCTGAATACAGTGAATTATGATAAAGTAAATATGTTTAGGCTTTATTTTACGATAAACAGAGACAAACCATGAAAATTTGTAATCTTATGAACAGGAAAGGATGACATATATGAAATCAACTCCAGTAAAAGGAACGAAAGACTATTTACCACAGGAAGCAGCCATTCGCGATTATTTACAAAATGCGATCTTAGAAACCTATCAGGATGCCGGTTTTTCCCGCATTACAACCCCGATCATCGAAGATGCCGTCAACTTAGATAAAAGTGAAGGTGGCGAAAACTTAAATCTGATCTTTAAGATATTAAAGCGTGGACAAAAGCTTTCATCGGCTCTTGCATCAGGAAATGCCGATGAAAAATCATTATCCGATATGGGACTGCGCTACGATCTGACGCTTCCGCTTTCCCGCTACTTTGCAAATAACAGAAACGATCTGCTGACTCCGTTTAAAGTCATCCAGATGGATCGTGTATATCGTGCAGAACGTCCGCAAAAAGGCCGTCTTCGTGAATTTATGCAATGTGATATCGATATTATCGGTAATCCATCTTCTGACGCTGAAGTTGATCTGATCCTTACTACAACAAAAGCACTTAAAAAGATCGGTATTTCTGATTTCACGGTTAAGATCAATGACCGTCGTATCTTAAAAAGTATCTTTGCCTATGCAGGATTTGAGGAAAGCGATAATGAGAAATTAGCGATCATCTTTGATAAACTTGATAAGATCGGTATTGCCGGTGTCAAAGCAGAACTGACAGAGGCAGAATTTTCACAGAATGCGATAGATAAATTTATCTCTCTTTTTGAAAGCGGCTCTCTTGATCTGGATTCCGTTGCCAAGGTTTGTGATGCAGAATATGTAACAAGTCTGAAATATATCATGGATACAGTAAAAAAAGTTTCGAATGACACGATCGCAATTACTTTTACACCTTCTTTGGTACGTGGTCAGGGATATTACACCGGTACGATCTTTGAAGTCGAAGCCAAAGGATACAGCGGTGCTGTTGCCGGTGGCGGACGCTATGACAATCTGATCGGTAAGTTCTTAAATGAAGATATTCCTGCTGTCGGATTTTCGATCGGTTTTGAACGAATTTTTGGTATCTTAATAGAACAGGGATATACGATTCCGGGACAGAAAAAGCGTATTGCGGTCTTCTATGATCCTGATACTTTTGCCGATGCCCTGGTTTACGCAGAATCTCTCCGTAACGAATATATGGTTTCTGTATTTGCCCGTCCAAAGAAACTCGGAAAGTTCTTAAATAAATTAGAAGCACAAAACTTTGCCGGTTTTGCTGTATATGGACAGGACGATGGTATAAAACTATTTGATGCAAACTAAGATAAAAAATGAAAAGAAAAACATCCTGCATTTTGATATGTACTATTATCACCGGATATCACAGATTCCGGGTACCTATCTTTTAGCAGGATGTTTTTTTATCAGATAAGATTAGTATCGTTTCATGGTTATTCTAGAATATTTCTCTAGTATGCAAGATTTTTTTACTGATCTGACTCAACAATGTTACCGTCTTTTTTACTCTACATAAAAGACTGTTCCGGTATTTGCCGGTAATGTTACTTTTAGTGTCTGCCGGTCTGTCACTTCATAAAGAACAGCCTCCTGATCTAAAAGTTCTTTTGCTGTTGCATTCTGACAGCATAACGGAATCTCAAACGAAGCTTGGGCATCATCACAATTCAATGCACTGATGCACTCTTTTCCATCCAGAATCCGTCCAAAAGCAAATTGTCTGTTTGTCAGAATCAACTCCTGATAGGTTCCATTCGTCAATTCTGCATACTCTTTTTTAAGCTGTCCTAACTTCCGGCAAAGCTTTGTAATCTCATTGTTCTCATAGGCATCTGCATAATCAGCCAACGACAATGCAGGACGCAGATTCCAGTCTGAACCCTGCTCTTTTTGTCCTTCGATTCCAAATTCCGAGCCATAATAGACAGAAGGAATACCATAGACTGTATATAAGAGAATTGTAACCAACGGCAGATGTGCTTTATTTTGTAATTTACTTGCAATCCTTGCTACATCATGATTGTCAACAAACGTATATAGTCTTCGTCCACGGCAGATATCGTTAAGACGCTTGATCGAATGTGCGATTTCAAAATAATTATGGTCATTATGACCGGAATACAAACCCTTGTGCAATTCATAATTTGTCACCGAATGTAACATTTCATCGTTTACCCAACGGCTGTAATCGCCATGGATCACTTCACCCATCAGCCAGAAATCTTCTTTGACGTCGTTAGCAACCTGCCGCATAGCTTTCATAAAGCCGAAATCCAGTACATCTGCTGCATCCAGACGAATACCGTCAATATCAAACTCCGATACCCAGAAGCGGATCACATCAAAAAGATATTCCTGTACCTGTGGATTTTGCTGGTTTAATTTAACAAGCAAGTTGTATCCGCCCCAGTTCTCATAACAAAATCCGTCATTATATTCATTGTTTCCCGAGAAATTCAGATTACAGAACCAATTGCAATATGCGGATGCTTCTCTTTTTTCTTTAACATCACGAAACGCAAAGAATTCACGTCCCACATGGTTAAAGACACCATCGACAATCACATGAAGTCCTAACTCATGACAATATTGCACATATTCTTTAAAATCATGATTGCTCCCAAGACGTATATCTACTTTCTTATAATCAGTTGTCTCATATCCATGTCCCACCGATTCAAACAACGGTCCGATATAAATTGCCGTAAAATTCATCTTTGCAATATGCTGTGCCCATTCTTTCAAAATATCAAAATGATATTCTGCTTCTCCTGTATTTTCCTTTTTGCATCCACATAGTCCTAATGGATATATATGATAAAAAACTGCTGAATCATACCATGCCATACTTTTTGTTCCCTTTCTTTAAAACTTCTGTTCCATACACAGATAACATGTCTCAAAGTCACTTGCTGTCGTTGGTTTGGCGAAATAATATCCCTGAATATAATCCGGATTCAGGTCCAAAACACATTCCAGATCATCTGCTGTCTCAACGCCTTCATAACATACTTTCAGATTCAGGCTGTGTGCAAGTTCTGTCATCTGTTTTACAACAAGATAGTCATATTGACTTTTTGTGATATTACGGATAAACGCCTGATCGATCTTAACTAAATCAAACATCATTTCCTTGACATAGCGGAAATTAGAATATCCGGTACCAAAATCATCAATTCCAAGATTTAAGTTTCTCTTGCGGAATGAAAACAATATCTTTTGTGTTATACTGTCTGATTCTAACTCTCCGCTTTCCGTTACTTCGAACAGAACATTGTGATTGCCGATCCCTAATTCCTGCATGATCGTTTCAATATCCATAATCACATCGCTCTTCTTTAGCTGTATGGAAGAAAGATTGATATTCATACGAAAATTTTTGTCTTTCTTCTGCCAGCAAAGGCATTGTTCTAATGCAGTCCGGATAACCCAGCGTCCTACCGGAATGATCAACCCACTTTCTTCTAACAATGGTACAAACTCTGCCGGTGATAATCGGCCTACTACATCATCCTGCCAGCGAAGTAATGCCTCTGCCCCAAGAATTTTTTTCTTCCGGGTATTAACGATCGGCTGGTAATATAATTCAAAACCCTTGTAGTTTTCTTCAACGGAACGACGTAACCGTTCCTGAATATCCATTCGTTTAACAAATGCCTGATAGGTTTCTTCCTGATACCTCACATATGTATTCTTTCCACGTTGCTTTGCTTCATGCAATGCAAATTCTGCCTGCTCTAATAAAGTATTAGCATCCTGCATTCTTGGCTTAAAATAAGTTCCACCAGCGGAAATCGTATGAAAATGCTTATATCCCATGGCTGCAATCGACTCATCGACACGCTGACGGATCTTGTGATATAAAGTACGTGCCTGATCTTCTTTTTGATCATAGTCAGCTACTTCTGCCATGACCATCATTTCATCACCATCCATCCGGTATACTCTGCCGTGTTCATCAACACATTCCCGAATGCATTCTGCTACAGAATTTAATACACTGTCTCCAAAGTTTCTGCCAAACTTATCATTGACTGTCTTAAAATTATCAATACCGATCCGTAACAAAAATCCATTCTTATCCCCTGTTAAAACTCTCTTTGTAAGATCCGATTTCAATCGTATCTCACGATATAATCCTGTTGTGTTGTCGATCATATTCCGTCTTCCGAGCTCTGTGATCCTTCCTACCATGTACTTGGCATGATCGTTCTGATCATAGACAACCTGTCCTCTACAACTTATCCAGATTGAATGTCCGTTTCTGCCAAGCCACCGGTATTCCAAATTATGCTCTCTGACTGTACCATCTATGATCCCTTGCAAGTTATCTCTTAACAGCTTTCTGTCTTCCGGATGGCAGACATTCATTAAGATCTCTGTTGCATGATCAAACTCTGGCTCCTCGAGCATAAATGTCTCTGTTGCCCTTGCTGATATCGCATATTCATCTGCCGGAAAATCATATATAAACAAATAATCTTCTGTGCATTTTGATAAAAGTGAAAAAACATGTTGTATATTCTCATAATCAAAAGTCTCTACTTTACGCATTTGCTTTCCTCCCCAATAGACTATTACATACTTTTCTGTCTGCTTCTGGCTTCTCTGCTGTTATGATGCCTGCATTTGCATTGATACATCTTCTCATCTGTTTCTTTCATCATAGTATCAATTTCCTCTGCATTCTGAATCTTTCTGCCAATCACCCCACAACTGGCACTTAATTCATAGACCGCTTTTTTCTTTTGGTTGTCCTGCCTGATCTTATCCTGAAGCCGCTGCTCAAAATGGTCACAAAAATCATGATCTATTTTTTCTGCTTCCATAAGCTGCACAACCATATATTCATCACCGCCGAAACGAGCACAGATTCCGTGCCCATCCGTTACCATTTCCTGCAAAATTTCTGCCAAACGTTTGATTGCAAAATCTCCTTCAGCATGACCATATGTATCATTGATAAACTTTAATCCATCCATATCCACAGATGCCATAAAAAGATATTTATCCTGATCGGCAAGCTGCTTCATCTTCTTTTCAAAACGAAGATAGAAGCCCCTTCTGTTATACAGACCGGTCAAGGCATCCGTGACATAACTGCGATGAAGCTGGGATTGTCTGCGGATTGTTCCTAACACCTGATCTAACCCCAATACAAATTCATAAAATGCCCTGGTATCTTTTCCCTCATAATCATATGTTGTTACCATAAATCCATAGTTTTCCTCCTGACAATGGATTGGAATAAATAATAAAGGCTCCTTTTTTTCTGCCATCCAGCAGATCTTATCTATAAATTCATCTTTCTTTACTTCTTCTAACGGAACATCGTATACATTATCTTTTAATTGTGTAAACAAAACATACGAGTCTTTTTCAAAATGGTTTGTCGGGATATCTGTCTCCTTATAATAAGAAGGATCCAAAAAAAGCATCATATATTTTGCATCAATTGCTTTACGATAGTCTTTTAATTTATTTCCCATTTCTACAGCAGAATATCCATCTGTCAGCGTTGTCATCATAAAGAACGTATCGGTTGACTGCTGACGCATCTCAGCCGCATATCCGTAAAGCTGCATGATCCGTTCATTCGGATTGCAACTCTTGATCGGTTCGCAACCACAGGATTCCGTAAACCGGGTATGAAACGGAATATACAAATCTTTGGGTTCTTCTGTCGGATTTTCAATACAACGATCAATAATGTCTAACATACTCTTTCCGATCTGGCGGACATCATCTGTTGCTGTCGTCAATCTCGGAGTACAATATTGCTCTAACTCTAATCCGTCAAAGCCGGTCACAATAACATCTTTTGGAATACAAATACCGTGATTCGTTAAAACATTCATTACTGTCAATGCCATAATATCATTTGCACAGATTACTGCTTCCGGCATACTTTGTTCTCCACGCTGCCATTTTGCAACCCATTCTTCACAGGCGTGTCTTGCCGGCATCTCCCAAAACTGTCCATAAGCCAGTCGTTCCGGCTCAAAGACCAGATCATTCTGTTCTAAGACTTTTTTAAAAATGCCGATTCTCGCATCCGAAAACTCATTATGTTCAAAACCTGCCATGAAATTAATCTTTTTACAGCCATGATCTTCGATCACATGACGAACTACTTTTTCAAAGGATTCTTCATATGCAAATAATACATTATGGCAGCCTTTCATCCTTCTGTCTATCGTAATAACAGGCACACCGGCATCTTTTGCTTTTTGTACCAGCTGTTCTGATATCTCATCATTTGCGATCGACTCAGAAAAAACGATCAAAACCCCAAGCTTATGAAAAGGAATCATATCAAATACTCTGACTTCCCCTTCACCAAACTTAGTCACCTCATATAGGCGCTGGAATGTATTAAAGATCATAACGGTATAATCTCTTTTTCCTGCTTCTTTGCAAATCGCACGCACATGCTTTTCCCAACTGTCACTTTGCATGGATGCGACACAAATTCCAATTACTTTTTTATCTTTTCGCACAGTTTCCTCCTCCGTGTTTATAGTGCTTTTTCCCTTACTATTTATTGTACCACAAAATCCATTGGCAAGAAAGCTTGTTTTCCCCCGTCAACGCCTTCTTATCAGCTATCCAGAACCTGTAAAAATTCAGGATTGTTCTTCCCGCAGCATCTTCTTTTGATATTCTTTTCGTAACCCGGCTGTTCCAACCAGAAACAATACAATTCCGACAGCAAAAAGTACGATTGTGATCCATGGGACAGCGGCTCCTTTTACCGCACTGATCGCCGAAATCGCATACGATGTTCCATTAAAAAGAATGTGTGCTGTAATATTAGCAAGGATCGTACCTGTAACATAACGAATCATTCCCAGAAGAATTCCTAAAAGAAATGCATATAATCCCTGTATCAGATTCATATGATATACCCCAAAAAGGAATGCCTGTAATGTGTTAGCGATCCAGAACGGAAACGCCAAATGAAAACGGTCTAAAATTGCTCCGCGAAAAATAAATTCTTCGGAAATCGGTCCCACTAACAATACATAAAACATGGTAATTCCAATACTGTCAGCCGACAAATGATCCATTACCTGGTTATACTGTACAAATATCTTTGGGAAAAGTGCACCGGCTATAGAAAGTAATGCCGTCAACACAATGCAGCCGCCTACTGCTGTGCTAAAAAGAATACCACAATTTTTTAACGCAAAGGCTTTCTTATACGAAAAAGGATGCACTCTCCAGCTCGACTTCTTATAAAGAATTCCACACCAGATCAGACAAAGAAGTGCACTAACAAAAGAAACCCAGATCAAAAAAGGTCCTTTCTTCGTATTTGCCTGTGCAATCTGCTGCAATATCTCGACATTTTTCTTGTCAAATACCGTAACATGAATCGTCATAACGATCATACAGACCATATAGGCAAGCATTTGCATCAACAATGCACCTAAAAAGATCAATAAAGCCCTGATACATACCCGATTCCTGACTATCTTCCAATTCTCATCCTTATTTGATATCATATTTTTCATCTACGCCTCTTTTCTTTTTTTATTTGCCCTCTATCTTCTCAAAACGAATCCTTTCGGCTGGATTTTTAATATAAAGCAGGAAAGCCCGAATAGAACAAACCTATCCGGACTTTCCTTTTATCTTGCCTTTTGCTATTATCTTTTTCTCTGTAAGAACTCAGGAATCTTAATACCGGAATCATCTGCTGACTGTCGGTTTAAATTTCCTGTTGGTGCCGGTGTGACCGGTCTTGCTGTCTGTGTTGGAATCACGCGCTTTGGATCTATCTTACGTGGTGTCGGAATCTGACCTTCTCTTGTCGGGAAGTTCGTTTTAGGAGCTGCAGGCTTTTCCTGTTTCATGGAAGTAAATGCTCCCATTCCATCATTCTCTAATCCGGTTGCAATAACAGTAATCTGTACTGTATCCCCTGCATCATCTCCACCATCTACTACACCAAAGATGATATTCGTATCTTCTCCTGTTAATTCCTGTATGTAAGATACTGCTTCATTTGCTTCCTGTAAAGCAACAGCACCTGAAATGTTAATAATAACATGAGAAGCACCTTCAATCGTTGTGTCTAACAACGGACTTGAAATTGCCTGCTTTACTGCATCCACGCATTTTTCATCACCACTGCCTGTACCAATGCCAATATGAGCAATTCCTTTGTCTTTCATAACGGTCTGTACATCAGCGAAATCCAGATTGATCATACCCGGTACATTGATCAAATCTGTGATACCCTGTACACCCTGCTGTAAAACTTCATCTGCTTTTAAAAGAGCATCAGGAATAGAAGTGCGGCGGTCTACAATATCTAACAAACGGTCGTTTGGAATAACGATCAGCGTATCTACGTTTTCTTTTAAACGTTCAATACCGGATAACGCATTGTTCATACGGCTTCTTGCTTCAAAAGTAAACGGTTTCGTAACAACACCGACAGTAAGAATACCAAGACTTTTAGCAATCTCTGCTACAACCGGAGCTGCACCTGTTCCCGTTCCGCCACCCATGCCACAGGTAACAAAGAGCATATCCGCTCCTTTGATCATATTGGTGATTTCTTCTTTGTTCTCTTCTGCTGCTGCTTTTCCAACTTCCGGATTTGCACCTGCTCCAAGTCCCTTTGTCAACTTCTCACCAATCTGTAATGTATTGTTTGCTTTACAATTTGATAAATGCTGTCTGTCTGTATTAATGGCAATAAACTCAACACCAACGATTCCTTCATCTATCATTCTATTGACGGCATTGTTTCCGCCGCCACCGACTCCGACTACAATGATCTTTGCTGCAAATTCTGAATTTTCTGACTTAATCTCTAACAAAGTTGCTCCTCCTTTATCCTTTTACACTTTAGGGGTATAATAGGAATATATCTTTCTCATTCTAATAAAACAGGCAATTTTTTCCTGCTCTAAGACAATTTTCGCCATTAAAATAAAAAATCTATTTTCATTTTTAATTGCACTAATATATATAATACCTATTTAGACTTCAATAATCAAGAGAATATCTGTTTTTTTTTCGTTTTTTTGAACTATTTCTCCGATTTTTTTGTAACCTTCTTTTTTTCACTTTTTAAAACAATCTTATCACCTGCCTGAAAATTCTGCATATCAATCGTTCCTTTCAGTTTTTCTTTCTTTGCTGTCTTTAAAACATCCGATAACGCAGACATCTCATCATCATACATTGTCTTTCTCGCAAGAGTAACTTTAATATCACCCGATAACAGCAAAATATCTTTATCTTCTATCTGCAGCTTGTCTACCGATATCTTATAATGTGAGATCAGCTGTGACAGATTCATGATTGTCTGAAATAATGTATCATCCTTGACATTGAATGCTTTTCCTACTGTAAATGTACCAAACCTGATACCATTTACAACCAAAACATCTTCTTTTTTCTCTTTCATACTTTGCAAGACAATTCCGTCTTTATCAAAGTAAATATATTGTCCCATATATTCAATGCATCCACTGATCTTTTTATCGTAAACATGTAATGTGATCGTATTTAATGAATCATACGAAACATCAATCTCCTCAACAAAAGGAAGCGTATTGATTCCATACATCTTCTGATAGATCCAGAAAAAAAACTCATTATCCGCATATTTTCTCGAAAATACCGATTGTTTGATCTCATCAGCTGAATACATCCGGGTTCCTTCTACATGTACGGTCGTTATCTTCATTCCAAAGAATACGAAAAGAACGAGCAATACGACCAATGTAAGCAGGATCAAAACTTTATGATACCATCTCATAACAGCCAGCCACCTCTTTTTCTATTTTTGTTTGATCTGACGGGACACACTTAATACCAGCCCGATCTCCGCCATTATGATCGTAGCGGATGTACCGCCAAAACTGATCAGTGGCATTGGAATACCGGTTGATGGAATCGTATTGGTTACAACCGCTATGTTGATCAGCACCTGAACTGCAAGCTGTACTAAAACACCGACACAAAGCATGGTTCCAAACATATCCGGTGCATGACAGGCAATCATGACAATGCGCCATAATAATGCTGCAAATACCACGATCACAAGAATCGCACCTACAATTCCAAGTTCTTCACAGATCACCGAAAAAATCATATCATTATATGCTTCCGGGATAAATCCGAGTTTTTGCATACTGCGTCCTAAGCCTTTTCCAAAAAGTCCTCCCGATGCAATGGCATATAGCCCCTGACGAATCTGAAATGCCGGTCCGTAGTTTTCTACATCAAGCCACATACGGATACGTTCCATACGGAATGGATCTGCAAACAGGATCACAAGAACACCTGCCGCTGCCAATGCAACAAAAACAGCCAAAAAATAAGCTTTCTTATTACTTGCGACAAGACACATACAAAAGAAGATCATGCCGACAATAATCGCAGAACTCATATTCTCTTTCAAGATAATTATGATCAGCGGTCCTATATAGACCAACAGGCGTAATGCGCCGATTCCCCATTTATTGTCCAGTGCCCTGCGGTTTTTGTAGATTGCATATGCCAAAAATAAAATTGTAGCAATCTTTGAGATCTCTGACGGCTGAAACTGGATTACTTTAAGATCAAGCCAGCGTTTCGCACCATTTCTTTCCACACCGACAAACAAAACCATAATCTGTAAAATATACGCAAAGATCAACGATATCTGTGATAAGGACGAATGTAAAAATCCAATCTTATGCATTAACACCTGATAATCCAGGCGGGATACCAGAATCATAACTAAAAAGCCCAGGAAGAGTCCCTTTACCTGGGATTTAACATAAAACAGCGGATCACCTCTTAATGAAGCTGTATAATATCCGGCACTATAGATCATCAATACACCAAACAGTGCAATTCCGATCGTCAGAAAAAGCAATGCAAAATCATATTGTGTCACATAACGCATAGAACGTCTTCTTTTCCTTTCCGATGCATATGAACCGTATGATGCCGATCCTGTTCTCGTATTCGGACGACGCGTATCCGGCTGCCTCCTATAGCTGCCTCCTTGTGAATATTCCATAAATACCTCCCTTTATTCTTCAGGAAAGTTACTGTAATGCTCTTACATATTCCTTGAAAAGTTTTCCACGCTCTTCATAGCTATTAAACATATCCCAGCTTGCACAGGCAGGGGACAATAATACCGCATCTCCGCTCTTTGCTTCGCGGCTGCTGACTTCTACGGCTTCCTGCAAGCTTTGCGTCATAATAATATTCGTAAATCCGGCTTTTTTTGCTGTAGCAGCAATTGCGTCTTTGGTCTCTCCAAGGAGAACTAAACATTTTACTTTATCCCCAAAAGAAGCAATCCATTCTTCATACGTATTTTTCTTATCATAGCCGCCACCGATCACAATCGTTGGACGAACCATGGCTTCTACTGCTTTGATCGCAGCATCCGGATTCGTTCCTTTAGAGTCATTATAATAACGGACACCATTGACTTCTTTGACAAATTCAATTCTGTGCTCTACCGCCTGAAAATCACGGATTGCCTGACGGATACAGTCTATCGGAACACCCGCATGCATTGTGATCGCAATCGCAGCCATTACGTTTTCGTAATTATGTTTTCCAAGCAGATTCATATCGTGGATCGTACAAACCGGAATCTTTTCGGTATCACAATAATAGATTTGCTCGCCTTCAAGCCATATACCACGTTCTAATATATGCTCACTGCTAAACCAAAATACATCTGCACTCATGTCTTTTGCAAGTTTTTGCAAATAGGCATCTTCATAATTCAGGACACAGATCTCGTCTTTTGTCTGGTTCTTTGCAATACGTGCTTTCGTTTCCGCATAACATTCCATCGTATGATGACGATTTAAATGATCCGGTGTGATATTTAAGATTGCACTGACCTGTGGATGAAATTTATGGATTGTTTCTAACTGGAAACTGCTGACTTCTGCTACCGTAACAGAATCCTCTGTCATATCCAATGCATATTCTGTATAAGGAAGTCCGATATTTCCCACTACAAAGACACTCTTATAATAAGTCTTTAATATCTCGCCCACCAACGCAGTTGTCGTTGTCTTTCCATTCGTTCCGGTGATTGCAAGCAGTTTTCCTTTACTGCAACGGTATGCTAATTCAATCTCACCCCAGATCTTAATATTATGCTCTTGCATTTCTAATACAAACGGAAGATCGGTTGGAACTCCCGGACTTAATATTGCAATATCGACTTTATCCATGACAGATGACGGAATGGCTCCTAATACAAAATCAAATTCTATCTCTTCAGGAATTTTTCCCCTTACTGCTTCGCAGTCTAATTTGGCGTTGCTGTCAAAAAGTATGATCTTAGCCCCCATTCTGCCAAGAAGCTTAACAGCCGCAATTCCGCTTACTCCTGTACCTACTACCAAAAACGTCTTGTCCTTAAATTCCATTTTTCTCACCAAACTCATGTTTGTCCTTGCGGACTCCTTTCTTTTTCGTTACAAATGTTCCTTTCAAAATGCGTTTCACTTTGAAAGGAGCATAGGCACACATACATTTTATTTTAATGCAACAAGGTATAGAAATCAACTACTACTTCTTTTTTTGCACACTCCTTTTTGCCCCCAGATAAGGCAGTGCATTATCCAGCAATTTAGAGATCACAGGAGCTGCGATCTGACCTCCGTAATAAATGCCTTCCGGTTCATCGATCAACACGATTGCTAAGACGATCGGATTTTTTGCCGGAGCAAAACCAAGTGTCGATGCAATGTATTTATTACTGCTTCTTGGCAGCTTTTCGGATGTTCCGGTTTTGGCACCGACATCGTAACCTGACACAGCCGCTTTTTTTCCTGATCCTTCGGATACTACGGAAGCTAAGATCTCTTTCATGGTTTCAGAGGTCTGACTGCTTAACACATCAGCTTTCTCTTTGTATTTTAACTTTCTGACATAAGACTGCTGTATGTTTTCCATGCAAACACCAACATGTGGTGTCACTAACCGTCCTCCGTTGATCACGGCACTTACGGATGTCAGCAGCCGCAGTGGTGTTAATTGAAAGGACTGTCCAAATGTCATTGTAGCAAGCTCTACCGCACCAACATTTTTCTTTTGATGCATGATCGTAGCTGCTTCTCCGGACAGATCGATCCCGGTTTTTTCTAACACACCAAACTTCTGTAAATATTGAAACAGACGCTCTGTGCCAAGTCTTGCGCCGACTTCCATAAAGACCGGATTGCATGAATTCTGTACCCCCTGTACAAATGTCTCTGTCCCATGTCCTGTTGTCTTGTGACAGCGGATCCTTCGGTCTTCGACCACCTTATATCCCGGACATTGGAACGTATCATTTAATTTTACAACATTGGCTTCTAATGCAGAAGCTGCCGTGATTACTTTAAAGGTCGAACCCGGTTCATAGGTATCACTGACACAATGATTTCGCCATTTCTGATTCAGATAATCCTGTGTTCCTTTTTCCGATAACTGCACCTTTTGATCGGTCTTATACGGATCATTCAGATCAAATTCCGGCAGATTGACCATGGCATAGATCTGCCCATCCTGTGGATTCATCATAATAATACGGACATTTTTTGCCTTTTTTGCTTTCATGACTTTGTCTGCTTCCTGCTGTGCAAACTTTTGCAAGTTGACATCCAAAGAACAATACAGATCGTTTCCTGCAACCGGTTCAATCCTGTTTTCTACTGCTCCTTCAATCTCGATTCCTCTGGCATTCGTAGAAGTCAGAATACTGCCGTCCTGCCCGGCTAACATCGAATCATACGTTGCTTCTAACCCTAAAATTCCCTGATTATCACCTCCGGCAAAGCCGATCACCTTAGAAGCCAGACTGCCATATGGATAGTATCGTTTATAATCTTCATCTACCATCACGCCTGCCATATTTAGTTTTCTGATCTGGTCGGAGATATTTTTTTCTACATTCGATTTTATTTTTTCGCGTGATGATTTCTTTTCGACACGTTTTCGCACCTTTTCTTCATCAATGTCTAATAAAACGGACAGATTCCGTATCACAGTCTCTTTATCTTTAATCTGATTATGAATGACCGATATCGTTGATACGGGTTTATTGGCTGCGATCAAAATACCATTTCTATCATAGATCTTTCCTCTTTCTGCTTTGATCGCTCTTTCTCTTTGCTGTACTTCTTTGGCTTTTTTGGCATAATGATCTGCCTTTATCACCATCAGATACACCAGTCTTGCACTCAGCAAAAATGAACATAAAATAACTATGACAAATACGAAAAAGATTCTTTGTTTTTGTGCTGTTTTACAATTTCTCATAAAACTCCCTGTCTTGCTTTCACAGATGTTTTTACTACTTTACTGTATGAAAAAAGCATGCACATTGCTTTTACCTTCATACCGTTTGCATCTGTGAAATGACACTGTCTTTTTCTATATTTTTATTTTGATAAAAATGTACATATGACTGTTTTACCGGAATGTATTATTACATATATTGTACATCCGGCATTTTTTCGGTCTATACAAATTGCATGGCTTTATTCTGCACTCGGCACAGGAGATGCGGTATTTGCTGTGTCCGTACGGTCTGTCTGATCACCTGCAACGGAATAAGTGCCATCGGAATAGCCGCCATCCGGTGCTTCCTTTGTAGACGGAAGCTTAATATCAGAAGCTTTTGTCTTATCTGCTTTTTTCGTAGAAGAATCCTGATACATTCCCAGTACAGGAAGCACTTCTTTTAAGACTTCACTTGAAAACTGTGTTGCATAGGTACTATGTGCCTGGTCTGCTACATGCGGCTCATCGATCGTAACATAGATCATAACTTCCGGGTTATCTTTTGTTGCAAATCCGATAAACGATACCAGATAATTGCCTCGTCCTGTCGGATGCTTTTCGGCAGTACCGGTTTTTCCGCCAATCTGATAACCTGCTACTTTTGCAGGCAATGCGGTTCCTTCTTCGACTGTTTTATACAGATATTTGCGAAGTTTTTTGCTTGTGTTTTCCGTGATCACACGGCGTACCAATGCATTATCATTGGATTCAAGCACTGCTCCATTTTCGCTTTTTACTTCTTTTACAACATGGGGCTCATAATAATTTCCACCATTGATCACAGAAGAAAACGCTGCCGCCATCTGGATCATCGTTACAGTCTGTCCCTGACCAAAACTTGAAGTAGCAAGCTCAACAGCATGCATCGTATCATTTGTAAAGACACCTCCTGTTGCTTCGCCCGGAAGGTCGATCCCTGTCTTCTTTCCAAATCCGAATTCATTAACATATTGTAAAAACTTCCTTTTTCCAAGATCCGCACCAAGCTGCATCAAAACATCATTACACGATTCCATCAGGCTCTGGCAGATATTGATCGTGCCATGACCGCCTCTGGAATATGCCACGCATTTGATCCTGACTCCATTGATCACCTGATAACCATCACAATGATACGCATGGCTTCCGGTTGTCACACCTTCATCCAGGCAGGCTGCTACTGTCATTGGCTTAAATGTTGATCCCGGCTCATAGGCATCGCTGATACAATAATTTCGCCAGATCTTGTTCAGATTTTCTGTCTTCTTTTTATCACTCATCTTATCAATCTTTTCTGGCGAATAGAATGCAGAAAGATCGCGTGGATTGTTCAGATTATATTCAGGATATGATGACATCGCATAAATCTCTCCATTTTGCGGATTCATAATAATACATCCCATATTCTTTGATCCTGTATTCTTCTGAAAGGTATTCATATGTCTCTCTAAAATACCTTGCACATTGACATCAATCGTAGACGTGATATTATTTCCGTTTGTCGGTTCATTGACAGTCTCTACAAGATCCAGATCGGTATTAAAATAGCCATATCTTCTTCCACTTACTCCATTCAGACTGCTGTTATACTTGCTTTCAATGCCCCATACACCGGTATTATCCGTCGAGCAAAACCCTACGACTTTACTTCCTACCGTAGAATATGGATAATATCGTTTATATCTTTCGTCAAAAGTGACACCTTTGATATTTTTATCCTTTTTTGCCAATGTTTTGAACGCTTTGACTTTCTCTTTCTTTAATCCTTTGTAATCTTTCATTACATAATACCGGACATCTGATTTTTCTTTTAATATTTTGTTAAATGCACTGTTAGAGATTTCAAAAACCTTTTCTAGCGCTTTTGCTGTTGCATCAACATATTTATCATCTTCTAAGATCAACTGTGGATCTAACACCAGATCATATACTTTTTTGCTCGTCGCTAATTTATTGCCATTGCGGTCCGTAATGTCTCCTCTGCGGTATGCGATCTCATTCGTACTGTAACTTTTTTGCGAAAGCACTTTTCTTTCGTATGTTTTTCCTTTCGTCTTATTCAGATAAAAAATTCTGCCTACTAAAAACATCGCAGCACAAATAATTACGGCAAATACGCAAAAAATACGCAAAAACATCGTTCTTGTTCCTATTTTGATCTTTTTTCTGGTATCAATCGCACGTCTTCCCATTTCAGCCTCCATATGCTATTTTTTCGTTAAGCCTTTTTTTACAAAAAGGCTGTTCACAAATATTTTTCCAAAAATATCTGTGCCAGCCTGTTATCTTTTTTTCTTATTTGCTTGGTATATCGGCATACTGCTTGACCATATCACTTTTTCTGTTTTTATATTTATAGATCTGGTTACTTTCTGCCTGAACCATCTTCAACTTCTTCGTTGCTTTTTCATAAATTTCTGCAAGGTCAACAGAATCTGTGATCGCCTGATAGTCACTTTCATAATCTTCCTTCTCATCGGCAATCTCAGACTGCAATGCCACAACTTCTTCTTTGGTGTGGTTCACCTGATATTGTGTCGAAAGATATTGAAATGCAAAGAACAGCACGACTGCTGTCATAACACTCAAAAAAGCAAAACCTTTTGCGCTGATCCCTGCCATACGCACCGGTTTTCTCTGCGGTGTTCTTTGTACCTGACGCTGTGTTTCTTCCCGCTCTCTCCTCTTTGGCAGAGCATCTGTCTTATACACTGTATTTCCGTCAATATACGATTGTGTCCGATAACTGTTCGTACGCTGTCGTTCTCCGTTACTCTTACGCATTCGGCTGTAGTTTTCCCAGTCCATATCCATACAAGCTGCTCCTCTCCTTAAATATGTTCAAAAATCCTGAGCTTTGCGCTCTTTGAACGAGGATTTTCTTCCAATTCCTCATCCGATGGCAATACCGGTTTCCGATATACCATTTTCCCCTTTGGTTTCTTACCACATACACAAACCGGAAAATCCGGTGGGCATGTACACGGATTTTGTGCTGTCCGAAACGCCTTCTTCACGATACGGTCTTCTAAAGAATGGAATGTGATAATACAAAATCTTCCACCAGGATTTAAAAGATCGATCATATCATTGATATTTCGTTCTAAAACTTCCAGTTCATGATTCACCTCAATACGAATCGCCTGAAATGTTCTCTTTGCAGGATGTCCGCCCTGCTTTTTTACCTTCATTGGAATGGAATAGCTGATGATGTCAGCCAGTTCCTTTGTTGTCTTAACAGGTTCCTTTTGTCTTGCGATCACAATATTTTTTGCAATATTCTTCGCAAATTTATCTTCACCATAATTCTTAATAATATGGTAGAGTTCACTTTCTGTATATTCATTTACAACCTGATATGCTGTCAGTTCCTGACGGTTATCCATACGCATGTCCAATGGTGCATCAAACCGGTAAGAAAACCCTCTTTCTCCGGTGTCCAGCTGAAAAGAAGAAACACCAAGATCCAAAGTAATACCGTCTGCTTTTTCTACACCAAGATCATGTAATACATTCACCATATCAGAATAGTTGCTGCGAACAATTGTCACTTTGTCCTGATAAGGTTCTAATCTCTTTGTGCTTGCCGCAATAGCATCTTCATCCTGATCCAATCCGATAAATCTGCCATTCTTTCCAAGCTTAGAACATACGACACTGCCATGTCCTGCTCCACCCAGAGTACCATCCACATAGATTCCATCGGGTTTGATCGCAAGTCCGGCGATCACTTCATCAAGAAGTACAGATTTGTGATTAAATTCCATGTTCTCTCCTTCTGCCTTTCTATCTGTTTTCCCTAGATCACAATGAAATGTCAAGCTCATCCATTGCTTCTTCTAATACTTCATCGTCATCCTGCATCTCCTGTGCTTCCAGGCGGTTCTTATCCCAGACTTCAATTCGGTTCATCATACCAACAAATGTAACTTCTTTTTCTAATGCTGCACTGGTGCGAAGTAAAGCCGGAATCAAAATACGTCCCTGTTTGTCTAATGAAACCTCCATCGCTTTGGATAAGAATTGTCTTTGAATTTTTCTCGTGTTCTGGTTAGAAGGAAGCTGCTGTAACTTCTCTACAAATTGTGCCCATTCTGCCTGCGGATATAAAAAAAGACATCCATCCAGACCTCTGGTCACTACGAAAGTATCGCCCAATTCTTCGCGATATTTTGCCGGAATGATAATTCTGCCCTTGGTATCGATCGAATGCTCGTATTGTCCCATGAACATGATTATCACCTCCTACTCTCAGCGTATGGCTTGTCACCCCACTAAAAGGGATTCATTCACCACTTTACCCCACTTCTCACCACTTACTATCATATTTTATATCTTTTTTGGGAATAAGGCAAGTATTTTTTTGGGAAAAAAAGAGTTTTGTTCCAAACATACACTCGTATCTGACCGATTTTGAGCGATGTCAGTTCCAAAACTCTTATACTTTTTATTCTTTTTCTTTTTATCCCAATAAAATATCTTTTAAAATCATGGATTCTCTTAATCTTTTACAATGGATTCCTGTGCATTCTTCTCTCTTTTTGCTTTGACTGCCTTCCAGAGCAAAATACTTGCCGCTCCGAGGAATAAGACAGCAGAAAGTATCTGTGATATGGCAATCTGTGTACCAAAGAATTTCAACTGATCGGTTCGAAGTCCTTCGATCCAGCACCTTCCGAGTCCATAACCGCAAAGATAGATTAAAAATAACTGTCCTTTATATTTTCTTTTCTTCGTCCAAAGAAGAACAACTGCCAAAACTCCTATATTCCATAACAATTCATATAAGAATGTCGGATGCACCTGAATGTATTGTATCCCATCAATATTGACCAGGTGCTTTAAGACATCTTTTGTCATATCTCCGGCACGCACCTGCGAACGCTTTAATTGCATGGCAAAAAGGTTGTTCGTATATCCGCCAAACGCTTCACGGTTAAAGAAGTTTCCCCAGCGGCCAAAGATCTGCCCTACCAAAAGACCTCCGCATGCTGCATCTGTCAGATCAAAAAAAGACAGTTTCTTTACTTTTGCAAAAATAAACGTTGTCAGAACTCCGGCAATCACACCACCGTAGATTGCCATGCCACCGCCACGCGTATTTAAGATCTCCATGGGATGTTTTCCATAATAATCCCAACTAAAGATAACATAATACAGTCTCGCACCAATAATAGCAAAAATAATATCCCATAAGGCAAGATCCAGATAAATATCTTTGTCCTGCCCTAAGCGTGTTGCCTGCCAGCTTGCCAAAAAAAAGCCGGCAACCATTCCGAGTGCTATGACGATTCCATAATATGCGATTGAAAAATTTCCTATATTAATTGTTTTCCCCAACGAATCGATTACAATTCCCAGATGAGGAAATCTTACATCTGCTCCCATATCAATCTCCATTTCTATGCAACAGTTTTCGTTTTGTCCGATTATACGTTAAAACGGAATAAAACAACATCCCCATCCTGTACCACGTAATCTTTTCCTTCGCTTCGTACAAGACCTTTTTCTTTTGCTGCATTCATGCTTCCCTGTTCTACAAGATGCTCATAGCTGACAACTTCTGCACGAATAAATCCACGTTCAAAATCGGAATGGATCTTTCCTGCTGCCTGTGGAGCTTTTGTTCCTTTTTCGATCGTCCATGCTTTTGTTTCCATTTCACCGGATGTCAGGTAACTGATCAGGCCTAACAACGAATAACTTGCGCGGATCAGTTTTTCAAGTCCGGACTCCTTCAAGCCAAGATCCTCTAAAAACATCTTCTTTTCTTCGTCATCAAGCTCTGCAATCTCCTGCTCGATCTGCGCACAGATCACGAATACTTCCGATCCCTCTTTCTTGGCATATTCTCTAACTTTTGCCACCTGCTCGTTGGATGCTCCGTCATCTGCTAAGTCATCTTCACTAACATTTGCAGCATAGATTGTAGGCTTGTACGTCAAAAGATTAAAGCTTGCAAGCAGCTTTTCTTCCTCTTCATCGACTACTTCAAAATTCTTTGCCAAAGAACCGTCTTCTAAGAATTTTTGTAAACGTTCTACCAGATCAAGCTCTTTTGTGAGTGATTTGTCGCCCTTTACACTCTTGACTAACTTTGCATGTCTTCTTTCCAATATTTCAAGATCAGAGAATAAAAGTTCTAAGTTGATCGTTTCAATATCTCTTAATGGATCAATATTTCCATCTACATGAACAATATTTGTATCTTCAAAACAACGTACTACATGCACGATCGCATCTACCTCACGGATATTGGATAAGAACTGGTTACCAAGTCCTTCGCCTTTGGATGCACCTTTTACCAGACCGGCTATATCAACAAATTCAATCACAGCAGGAACGACTTTTGCTGAGTTATGCATCTTAGCCAGTACATCTAATCGCTCATCAGGGACCGGAACAACACCTACATTCGGATCGATCGTGCAGAATGGATAGTTGGCTGATTCTGCTCCTGCTTTGGTTAATGAATTGAATAATGTACTTTTTCCTACATTTGGTAATCCTACGATTCCTAGTTTCATTTTCTATCTTTCCTTTCTTGTAAACCTTGATTTTACGGGGTTTGCGGGTTTTGGCATCTCGTTTATGTACCAATCATGTACCAATTTTTGAGAGCAAAAAAAATTAAACCACTTTCAAAGCATCCGCAATCTGGTCGATATCTTTATAAATGAGCCACAAAACTCAAATTTAATCATAGCATAAAAGGGGGGAAATGTAAAATCGTATCTTTTGATACTTAATCACAGATAAAATACAAAATCAAGTTTTTTTATCAAAAAAAGAATTAGAGCACTATCTGTAGGAGCATTTCCTCTACTCGTCCTCCAATAAAATTGTTATATTCTCGCAATTTTTCATTGCACTATCATTATAAAAACTATATTGCAAGATAACGTAAATTGTTAAATACCGAAAAGGTGCCGCAAAAAAGTTTTTTACAGCACCCTCTATTCTTATTTTCAAAATAACAACCTTTAGAACGCTAGACCGGTTACCGGTTATTTGTCATAATCATTCTGCTTATTTTACAAATTTCCGATTTACATATCCTACTTTGCCATGATACCGTACTTTCATATACCAGCCTTTTGCATATAAAATATCGACAGTTGCATCATTCGGAATTCTTAAATAACTTCCGGTCAATTTAGACTGTGCCTTCCAAAGAAGAAGTCCTTTGCTTCGTTTTACTTTCTTTTTCCATGTCTTTCGAAAAACATCCGGTGTAGTGTATATTATTTTTAATGTTGCTGTTGTGCTTCCCCATTTTGTCAGGTAAAAATGCGGTGTATCAACAATGGATCTCCAGTCACCACCCCAGCCAAGACCAATCTTTTTTGCGATTTTGGCTACTTTTTTTAACATGGCATGATCATATAAAAGCCTGCTGTCATTGATTGCTATATCAAAAGCAATCCCCCACATATGCTGGCTGGAATAGGTGCTGCCTTTGGCATTTGTTACAACTTTACCGGGTTTTGTCCTGCCTTTGGCATAAAGAGCATCCTGATAGGCTTTGCTTCGATATCCTTCCGTAATGATCAGATAAATTCTCTTTTTTGCACATTTCTTTAATAAGATTCCAAGCCGATAGTCAAGCCATGGATGCAGCATAGTTCTGTCAATCCGGATATCATGTTCTTTTTTCATTATTTCTGCCTCCTTTTTTGTACCTTCTTACATCATTTGGTGCTTTCTTCGCTGCTTTTTACTTCCGGCAGTCCGGCAATCGAAGTAAGCAGACTGATCACACCCGCAACAATCGCAGAGGAAAAAGCCACTTTCCAGTCTACTGTTGCAATCGTACTGCCAACAGCAATCAATGATAATGCAGTCTGCGCCATAGTCTTTATTGCTCTGAATCCGGCTTTTTTTGCCCATTCACAAGTGCTGACACTTACTTTAAACACACAATTTTTAAACATAAAAGCCTTCCTTTCTCTCATCCCCCTTGATTTTCCCTATCATTCTCGTTTGCATTTTGAGAAGAGTACCAGAAGAAATTATCTTCTTATTATTAAAATATGCATATCAGACCATGTGGTTATTGACAGGGCAAATATTTTCTAAAATACCAACACCTCTCTCCGCCAAACTCTGATTTCAATTAACTACAAAATGATACCAACCAGGTTAATCCTTCGTAATACGATACAACTTGGAGATTTCAAAAAAACAAGGCAGCATTAGCCATGCTGCCTTGTTTTTCTATAGAAACAGATCTTTAAAATGTCTGTTCATTAAGTCAAAATCCATGATCAAAACATAAAATACTTTTCCATAACGTCCATTTTCGACAATCCTGCCATGGTCAAGCACATGTATAAAGCTTCCATCCTCTTTTTTCATACGATAATAAACATAATCATTACTATGACCCTCTTCGATCTGTTCCCAGATCCTTTGTTCAATATCTTCTCTTTCCTGCTCACGAATCAGATTACGAAAACTTCCATTTGTATACTTTAATAACATATCCAGACTGTCACACTTTAACATGCGGAGTAATTCACGATTCGCATATAAGATTTCATCATCTTCTTTATCTGCCTTATAAATAATAAATGCTCCCGGTAAATTTTCCGATATGTCATTCAATGCAAATCCAAGCTGTGTACGGACTTCCAAGCGAAAATCTGTCTGGTATGCCAGACAACCTTGTTTTCCCCTCAGCTTAACTTCATAAAGAGCTGCATCGGCACAACTCTTAAGTTTTGTATAATTATCTGCATGTAACGGATATTCTGCATATCCCAGTGAAATGCTAAAATTTCTTTCTTTTCCCTCATATAGAAATGTTCTTTTCATCTTTGCAAATTGTTCAATACGCGATTTTGCCTCTTTGCAATTACTATTCGGGAGAAAGACACAAAACTCATCTCCGCCACTACGTCCAAGTATCGCATTCTCCGGTAATGTTTCTTTCATCTCCCTCGCCAAGATCTGTAATGCTTTGTCCCCGGAAACGTGACCATACATATCATTTATCATCTTAAAATCATCCACATCAAATTGAATATCAACACAATTTTCCCCAGGATGTTGCGTTAAATACAGACTGACCTGTTCATCAAATCCATGTCGGTTATAAATGCCGGTCAAGGCATCTGTAACAGCAAGCAATTTAAACCTTTTCCGGTGTTCATCCAGGATCAGAAGAGCCCCTGTAAAGCCTGTCAAAAGAAAAACAATCAGCAGTCCGCCACCAACCACACCTGGCAGATCCTCTCCTCTTAACCAACCGGTCTTTGGCATAACCTCAAGTTTCCATTGAACTCCGCCCATTTCAAATACATAAGAAACCGGATCACTGATTTTTCCCTTCGAATGATCAAGCACCTCATAGTCTGTTTCCCATGGGGAGACTGTTTTTGATAGTCGATATTGGTATCCAAAATCCGTCAACGCATTTATCGTATCCGAAAAAATATCCGGCACACGAATGATCACAATCGTAAATCCCCAAAATGATCTGTGTCCTTTCTTATTTTTCAGATACACCGGATTTCTGATAGCAATACCACATCCACCCTGCTTCACTTTAAAAGGTCCCTGCATCACAATCATTTGATTATCTATGGCATAACGCGAAATCTGCCCCCGATCCTTGTCATTGATCAGATCGATTTTCCCGACCTCGTTGCCTTTTATCGGATAAATCTCTGTTACGACACCTTTTGGGGCAATCTGAATACTTTGGATATAATCCGTCATCATATTTTTTGCAACCTGTTCAAATTTATTGATCCGCCCCTCTTCACTGATCAAAATCTGCTTTAATGTGTCGGTCGCACGAATTCCTTCCTCTATATCTGATTTCATATGTTCCGCATATATCATTGCATTCAGATTGGCCAGCGTCTGATCATGTTTTTGCTGTTCTTTTATCATGTGATAGGTTGTCAAACCAAGAATACCCATACCTGATAAAAACACCAAAAGAGGCAATATGATTTTTTTCTTTCTGAATCTCTTATACATTTTTACTCCTTTAACTATCTGTTTTTTCTTCCTCAGGATATTTCATTCCCCATGTACCTCTGAATTCTGTCATCAAGTCCATGACATCTTTCGTATAATCCAAATGCATTCGTTTTCTGTCTCCTGCGATGGCTTTTTCCATATCTTGCAATTCATAAACAAGTGCATCGGCATTTTCTCCTTCATGAATCACTTCCGTTTCTCCGGTTATTGCATCTGTGATCCGTGCCTCCCATGCTCTTGGATATTCCATCACTTCTATATAGGCCTTTTCGCAGGATATCATGGCACGTTTTGGCTGTTTGGAGTGAAGTGACAACATCACTGTTGCCATCTGTCCTTCTTTATTCGTTAGAAGCAACCCAGCCTGCTCATCTACCCCTGTCGGTGCTTCCTTTACCTGTGATATGAGCTGATCCGGTTTCGATTCCATAAACCAACGCAGGAAAGACAATGCATAAACACCGATATCCAGCATCGCACCTCCGGCAAGATTACGATTAAAGAAACGATTCTTCATATCATATTCTTTCAGACTGCCAAAATTCATTGTGATCAGATTTACTTTTCCAATTTTACCTGACTGAATAATCTCCTTTAACTTTTGATAAATCGGCATATGATAAATCGTCATGGCTTCTGCGATCACAACCCCTTTTTTATCAGCCAGATGAATCATCTCATCCAGTTCTTTGCTGTTTAATGTAATCGACTTTTCCACCAGAATATGTTTTCCATTTTCAATTGCCATTTCCATAAATTCTCTATGCGTATTATGAGGTGTTGTAATATAAATGGCATCCACTTCCGGATCCGTAAAAATCTGTTGAAAATCTGTATAGACCTTTGATATTCCATATTGTTCCCCAAAGGCAACTGCTTTTTCATAAGTCCGATTTCCAACCGAATAAAGACTTTTCCCTTGTTTTTGCAATGCCTGTGCCATCTCATTTGCGATGACACCGGTACCAAGTACAGCCCAATTCAACTGCTTCATCCTATTTCCCTCATTTCTTCATGAAAATCCGTTCCCGGTATCCTGTCATCTTCCGACTAATGCTCCAAAAAAGGATCTGTCTGATCATTATTTGTCTGTTACAGAAGTGTTTTTCGTAATTCGGCTCCATCCTTTGCACTCAGATAAGCCGGAGCGATATCAAAAACAGTCTTGCAGCCTTTTTGTCCTTCCTGATACAGACGATAGGCTGCTCTTGCATATGCCACTATCACACAGGAAGTAAACTCAGGGTTAGAATCAAGCTTTAAGCTGTACTCGATCACATGACTGTTCTCCTGATCCCATCCTGTCTTACCGGAACGGATCACAAAACCACCATGTGGGATTCCACTATGCTTTTCTTTTAATTCGTCTTCGCTGATAAAATGAACGGTTGTATCATAATCTGCAAAATAATTCGGCATAGTTTTGATCGTTTCTTCCACTTTAGCAGGATCAGCTCCTTCTTCAAGTACCACAAAACACTCTCTTGTATGCTTCTGTCTTGTTGTCAGTTCCGGATTCTCTCCATTTCTGACTGCTTCTAATGCTGCTTCTACCGGAATCGTATATTGCTTTCCATCTTTGACTCCTTCCACACGACGGATCGCATCAGAATGTCCCTGACTGACTCCTTTTCCCCAGAACGTATAATCCTTTCCTTCCGGCAGGATCGCATTTGCATACATTCTGTTTAAAGAGAACATTCCCGGATCCCAGCCAACTGAAATAATGCCAACATGGCCGCTTTTTTTCGCTGCTACATCTACCTTTTCAAAATGCTCTGGAATTTTTGCATGTGTATCAAAACTGTCTACAACATTAAACATCTGTGCATATTTTGGTGTCTGCTCCGGAAGATCCGTAGCACTTCCACCACATAAGATCATGACATCAATCTTATCTTTCCATTCTTCTACATCTGCTACTGAACACACTTTTGCATCTTTTGTAAGAATAGAAACACTTTCAGGTGCACGTCTTGTAAATACTGCGACAAGCTCCATATCAGGATTCTGTCTGATCGCACACTCAACCCCTCTTCCCAAATTTCCATATCCTAAAATTCCAATTTTCATAACAGTTCCTCCCAATTTCTACATTTTCACTTTTGTGATGCAAAGGCATACAGAATCATTTTACTTTTTTCACTGGGAACTGTCAACTGCCATAAAATCAGGATGCAGAATGCAACTGTTTCTTAAATTTGTATGCAGCAGTACTCATCGGGTACTTCGGATCATATACTAAGCTGATATAGCGATCCGGTATTTCTTCTTTTATGGGCACATGAAAGATTTTCCCCTTTTTCAGATCGGCTTTTACCATCTCTTCCGGCAAAAAAGCCAGACCTAATTCACTTTCTACCAAAGAAAGGATCTGATCTGCTGTTGCAGCTTCGATTTCCGGTTCGATTGCCAGTCCGTTTTGATAAAATATTTTTTGATAAAAGGTATGTGTCGCTGTATTTTTCCCCATACTGATCCATGGATAGTTTTCTAAGATTGCAATTGAATGACTCTGATCTTTCAATGCCTGAAATGTTTTTCCCGCTACTAAAATTTCATGAAATGTTTGTAAACATACCTGTCGCAATGAATTTTCCAGTCTGACCGAAGAAGTCACAACAGCAAGATCTACTTCTCCGGTCTTCACAGCCTGAATTGCCTGTGGTGTAGTATGATTCCATATTTTTAAACGGACTCCCGGATAATTGGCATGAAACTTTTTTAAATGTTCTAACAGATGCAGATTTAATGCAATCTCGCTGACTCCAATAGCAATACTGCCATGTTCTATTCCTGTATGATCCGACAATTCCTCTTCTGCAAGCCGAAATTGCATCATTGCTGCAGATACTCTGTTATAAAGCTTTTCTCCCTCCGTTGTTAGTTTTACTCCTCTGTTCGTTCTGATAAATAAAGTACATTGTAATTCATGTTCCAGACTATTTATCATTCTTGTGATATTAGGCTGGCTGTTCTTCATTACACCCGCGGCTTTTGTAAAATTTCCATATTTTGCGACATAATAAAAAATCTTATAATATTCAAAATTTATATCCATTCTTTTGCTCCATATAAACATATCAAAATAATATATCTATTATATCAAAAATACTTTTCACATATGTTTCTTACCTTATTATAATAAGAATCAAAAGAAAGTACAAGGAGATGATAGCATGTCACTCGTATTACCAAAAGAAGAGGAAGTAGAAAAAATATTTACAAGGATCCTATCTTCAGAAAGTTCCTGCGAAAGATTACTGGATACCTTTTATAATCATCTTGGAGACAATCCGCTTTATGTTGATCCTGACTCAAAACACTTTGCACAGGTTTTATTAAACGCTTATAAAAACGGAGATGTCAGTGCACTGCTACTTGAAATTTGTAATCGAAGTATGTTTGATCTTTTAAAAGAAGCATATCTGATTCCAAAACGTTTTCATGGAAAAGCCGGAGAAAACCCGGTTCTTTTAACAGATGCTTCCGGTAATTTACTTGACAGCCAGAAGAAGTTTGTTACAAAGCACGAATATAAAAAATTTCATGAGATCTATCTGGCTCATCCTGCTGCTCCTCGTTCAAAATTATATTTAGCAGATGGTTATGATCTTGTTCGGTATTATACACATGATATGGAAATTGCCGAGCGCAAAGAGAAAAAAGAAAGAGGTATTCTGATCCTATATGCTCTCCCGGATACGAAAAAGCTTCATCTTACAGAAGCACAGGCATATGATGTGATCTGGTCTACTTTTCACGAAATACAAAAGGAAGCATATTCTGCTGTTGTGTTCTACGGGCAGGAAACCGGATCAAAATTCGGAAAATCGTTTGATGAACTGGGGGTTCTTCTTCCAATCCATCAATTTGAAGCAAAAATGCTTCAACATCTTGGTATCATCGATGGACTCGTTCTTTCCTGTCGTGAAAAAATGCTTAAAACAGCCGGAAACAACAGTTTTGATCTCTAGATAGAACAGACAGAAATGGGGATTATTATGAAAAGTATAACATACAAAACGAATCAAACCGAACCGGTTACGGTCAAAAAAAATCATATGGATATTCTCTGGCACAATTATACAGACAAAGAAGACAAAACACCGATCTTACGTGCACCTTTACCGGCAAAAGCATCTATTGTCGGCAGAGTTGGCATTATGATGCTTGCCTGTGGAACCGGTGCCTGGCGTGTCCGCAGTTCTATGAATACGCTTTCTGAATTGATGAACATGACATGTACTGTAGATATCGGGCTGATGTCGATCAATTATACCTGTTTTGATGGAAATGACAGTTTCAATCAATCTTTATGTCTGACAAATACCGGTGTAAATACTTCACAGTTAAACCGTTTAGAAAAATTTGTTACGCATTTTCATGAAAAAGAACTCGTTCAAAGCTGTGAAGCTATCCATTCTGCTTTAGACGATATTGAGAAAGTGCATGGATTATATTCTCCAACAACATTAGCTTTTGCTGCTGCTTTAGCATGTAGTGCTTTTACCTTTCTGCTTGGTGGTGGAATCGTTGAAATGCTTTGTGCTTTTGCAGGTGCCGGTATCGGAAATTATATTCGCGGAAAACTTTCCAGAAAACACCTGACTTTATTTTTATGCATTATTTCCTCTGTATCGGCTGCCTGTCTTAGCTACACTGCATTATTAAAGCTTTTAGAGCTGATCTTTTCTGTCAAATTGCAACATGAAGCCGGTTATATTTGTTCTATGCTTTTTATCATTCCGGGTTTTCCATTTATTACCAGCGGCATTGACCTTGCTAAACTGGATATGCGTTCCGGAACAGAACGTCTTGCCTACGCATTGATCATTGTAACCGTATCAACTATGACAGCATGGATTTTGGCCATGTTACTTGGATTAAAGCCCATCCCTTTCCTTCCGCTTAATCTGGCTTTATGGCAGCGGATCCTGTTTCGTCTTATAGCGGGTTTTTGTGGAGTCTTTGGTTTTTCGATCATGTTTAACAGTCCTGCCCGTCTCGCTACGGCAGCCAGTATTATCGGTGCGATTTCTAATACTCTGCGTCTTGAACTGATCGATCTGTGTGCTCTGCCACCGGCTGCTGCCGCCGCTATTGGTGCTTTTCTTGCCGGTATTCTTGCATCGACATTAAAAGGTGTTGCCGGATATCCCCGTATATCGATCACGGTTCCATCTATTGTTATTATGATCCCCGGATTATATTTATATAAAGGTTTTTATAATCTCGGTATCATGAACCTTACTTCCGCAGCATCCTGGCTGGCTTCTGCTTTATTGATCATTTTAGCTTTGCCTTTAGGATTGATCTTTGCCCGGATCATGACAGATAAGACATTTCGTTATTGTACCTGATCGGCACGATGCAATATGGATGTCTGAAGCCAATCTACAACCCGGTATCCGATGTAACCTGCCAGAATACCCGCAACAATTCCACCAAGGATATCGGTTGGATAATGCACATAAAGATACAATCTTGAAAACGCGATCAAAACAGCTGCCACAAGTGATATCTTCCAAAGCTTTTTCTCTCCTGAAAAGAAGAGTGCTGCTACTACCGCAAAAGAAACGGCTGTATGACCGGATGGAAAAGAGAAATCTCTTGGTTTATTGATCAGGATTGAAACCGAAGTATTGACATCAAAGGGACGTGTTCTTCCCACCAGATTTTTCAAAATTCCATTACAAAGTATAAGATTAACGACTAATGCTGTCAAAATGATGGCCCCGCTTTTTCTTGTCTTCGGACGTATCAATAAAATAACCGCCAGCAATATCCATACTCTGCCGGCAGAACCTAAACTTGTAATAAAACACATCAACCGATCCAGTATCGGTGTCCGTATTGTCTGTATGACATCTAAAATCTGTAATTCCATATCTTTCACTTCCTTTATTTTTCTTATCAAAGAGAATACATTGTAATTCTAAACAAACAGAACAGCTTTTTGAAAAGATTTTCTAAACTGTTTGAACTTTTTTGCTGCTTTTTCTGTAAGTTATTTTTCCTGAATTTGCTTTCCTGTCATATGCTCTATTTCTATCTCATACAATTGTGTTGCCTGAATTGATTTTTGAATTCCCATTTCTACTTCTTCTTTATTTGGATAATATTTTGTGGCAAGTTTTCTGACTTTTTCTATTGTCTTGTCAGGATCATCGATCAGATGGCATCTGCCAAATATGACAACACTTTGCAAATAAGGTGCCCATTCTTCTTTTTTAATCCGTTCGTTACCATAAACCGTAAAGCAGACTTTGTCATCTCTTTTCAATGCATCTACTTTATGCCCTGCTTTTGCTCCATGAAAATAAATCTTTTGGGTCTGCACATCATAATAATAATTAACCGGAATGGCAAACGGATATCCGTTATCACCATGGACTGCCAGCACACCACGCCTTTCTCTTTCTAACAACTTCTTTGCATCCTCAGTATTGATCTGATTCTTTATTCTTCTCATTGTTCGAAACATAATAATAATCTCCTTCCTGTTTCCTATCATGAAAAACGTATAAAAATTGTACTTAGTATACCTTCCCAATTTCGTTGCCATTGTCATTTATCATGGCTGTTCTGTCTTTTCATACGCAATTCTTGGCGAACCGTCTGCTACATAAATGATCCCACACTTTTGAAAACCATTTTTTAGGATTAAGTGCTGCATCACCTTATTGTCCTGATGCGTATCGATCCGTAGATGCCTGATTCTTTTATTGCAAAATGCCATAACCAGATCAAAAACACCTTTGATCTGCCCATCTCCTGCAACACGGTGGATCGTACCGTAAACTGTCTTGCTAAGCCATCTTCCCTGTTCGATCCTGTCATACGTCGGATCTTTTCCAATAATAAATGCAAATACAGCATGAATATGTCCATTTTGCCATATCACATATAAATTTTCATTCTGAATATCTTTGAACAAGATTTCTTCTGCTGGTGAATGGTCACCCCATTGCGTAGCATTTCCGGTTTCTTTCATATACTTTCTGGCATATACATAGATTTTTTGTATCTCCGGCATATTTTCTTTTTTGGCTTTTGTAATTTCTATTCTATCCTGCATGTTCAATCATCTTTCTTCTTTTTCATGATACAATTATGTCTTTTACTGTTGTCATTATGACACAATGTTTTTCTATTGTAAATTAATCTTTCAAACAAATGATATATGTGCTTTCTGATTGTAAAACAGTAATAGTGTGTTAGTTTTTAACTGCATAAACATCATCTACATATGCAAAAAAGGAAGAGAACTACGACATATCGCTATGCCCGGCTCTCTTCCATTGTATTTCATTTCATTTTTATTACATTAAGACCGGATCTCTTTTGCTGCCTGTACCATATTGCGCAGACTTGCATCTGTTTCGGCGACGCCTCTGGTTTTTAAGCCACAGTCAGGATTGATCCATAATTTTTCTTTCTCAATCTTTTGCAACATGATACGGACTGCTTTGACAATCTCTTTAACAGACGGAACTCTTGGCGAATGAATATCATAAACACCCGGACCAACTTCTGTCTCAAAATGGTTTTCACGCAGTGAATCTAAGATCAAAAGATCGGAACGTGATGCCTCAAAGGTAATTACATCCGCATCCATATCGTCAATTGCCGGAATAATATCCGTAAACTCACTATAGCACATATGTGTGTGGATCTGTGTTTCCGGTTTCACACCACTATGTGTCAGACGGAATGCCGGAATTGCAAAATCAAGATATTCACGATACCAGTCTGATTTACGAAGTGGGAGCTTTTCACGCAATGCCGCTTCATCAATCTGGATCACACGGATTCCGTTTTCTTCAAGATCAAGCACTTCATCCCGGATCGCAAGTGCAATCTGTGAGATTGACTCTTTGATGGAAATGTCTTCTCTTGGAAATGACCAGTTCAAAATAGTAACCGGTCCTGTCAGCATCCCCTTCATCGGCTTTTTTGTCAGAGATTGTGCATAGACAGACCATTCTACCGTGATCGGACTTTTACGATAAACATCTCCCCAGATGATCGGTGGTTTCACACAACGCGTTCCATAAGACTGTACCCATGCTTTCTGTGTAAAGAGGAAACCGCCTAATGCTTCTCCGAAATATTCAACCATATCGTTTCGTTCGTATTCACCATGGACAAGCACATCCAACCCGATATCTTCCTGCCATTTTACACAATCGGCTATTTTTTTCTTATTGAAATCCACATATTCCTGTCTGGTTATCTCCCCTCTGCGGTAAGCAGAACGATTTGCTTTTACATCTTTTGTCTGCGGGAAAGATCCGATTGTTGTCGTCGGAAAATCCCCCAGTCCCAATACTTCTTTTTGCAATTGCTGGCGGCTGCTGCGCTTTGGCACACGGACATAATCCTTCTTAGTTACTTTAGAAAGCCTTTCTTTCACTTCATCATGATCACAATCTCGTTTCCGGGTAAAAAACTTCTGATTCTTACGATAGGCTTCTTCATCCTGATAATTTTTAACTTCTGCTAATTTACCGATTTCTTGTAACTCTGTTAATTTTTCTTTTGCAAATGCAAAGTGATCAAGATATTCTTTTGCAAGCTTTTCTTCATTTTCCAATGTATATGGTACATGAAGCAGTGAGCAGGAAGTCGATAAGACTACCTGAATCTCTTTTTGCCTTAATCCTTCCAAAACCTGTAACGTTTTGTCATAGTGATTCTTCCAGATATTCTTTCCATTTACAAGTCCTGCAAATAAGATCTTATCTTTGGCAAAACCATACTTTTCGATCAATGCAACTGTTTCTTTTCCTTCTAAAAAATCCAGACCAATTCCATCAAAAGGCATTGCGAGCAGATCTTCATAGATATCTCTGACATCTCCAAAATATGTCTGTAATAAAATATGTACATCCTTTTTACATGGTAAAAGAGCATCATACACCGCATGAAATACTTCAATATCTTCCTTTGTCATATCCTGTACCAATGCCGGCTCCTCAATCTGTATCCAGTTGATCGCTTCCTTTTGGCACCGGTCAAGCAATGCTTTGTATGCAGCAACCATATCTTCGATAAAGTTTGTTTCATTCTTTACGCCTGTATAACGGCATAATTTAAGCATCGTATATGCTCCGATCACAACCGGTTTGGTTTCTATACCAAGTGCTCCTGCCTGCTCATATTCTTTCCATAATTTATCATTTGACAAACAAATCTTTGTATCATCCTCTACTTCCGGAACAATATAGTGATAATTTGTATTGAACCATTTTTTCATTGCCAAGGCTTTTACATCACCGGAATCTCCCTGGTATCCTCTTGCCATTGCAAAATAGGTATCTAATTCTGACAGTTGCAATTCCTGATATCTCTTTGGAATAATACCAAGCATAACAGCTGTATCCAATACCAGATCATAATGGGAAAAATCATTACTGGAAATATAATCAATCCCTGCATTTTTCTGTGTCAACCAATGTGTCTTTCTAAGTTCTTTTGCTGTTTGAAGCAACTCTTCTGCTCCGATCTCCGAACGAAAATATTTTTCAGAAGCAAATTTTAATTCGCGTAATATACCGATTCTTGGATATCCAATAACTGATGTTTTCATAAATAGCCCCCATTTCTTCTGTTATGTACTCTCGACATCTTCACAAAATGAATTCTTTCGGCTGAATTTTTCACTCAGACGATACCGAAAGTACATTTTTAAATCTCATCGTCATTCAACTGTTTTTTTCATTGACAAGATTCATTATAAAAGAGAGGCGTGCCATTGTATAATACGAATAAATAAAGGTTGTTCATAGTTTTAAACTATGAACAACCTTACTTTCTCAAATCTTTGACGGTACATTTCCTTTTCTTATTTTTTCATCTATTGAATGCCGAAAAACAGTTTATTTTTCGTACTGTTGCATCTATTGAATGTCGAAAAAAAAATTTATTTTTCATGCTTTTGTACCTATTCAGTACATGAAAAAAGCAACTTATTTTTACTGTTCTTTATAAAAACAGTAAAAATAAGTTGCTTATTCCAGATATTTTCGGATCGCTTCTAAATAAGTAACACCTAACCGGCTTGTCATTCCTTTTCGGTGCCTGATATAGCCGATCCGCATATCTCCTTCATCAGCTAACGGAACGGCAATGATATTTTTTCCATTTAATTTCTTATCGATCACGCCACTGCATACCGTATAACCATTTAATCCGATCAAAAGATTAAACAAGGTCGCCCTATCTCTGACACGGATATTCTTCTTTCGCTCAGAGGTAGAAAAAATCTCTTCTGAAAAATAAAAAGAATTGTGTTCGCCCTGTTCAAAGGACAGATACGGATATTCTTCTAATTCTTTATTCGTGATCACTTCCTTTTTTGCCAAAGGATGTCTGCTGCTGATAAATACATGCGGCTTGGCAGTAAATAGCGGATGAAATTCCAGATCATGGGACTTTAAAAGCTTACGAAGAACCGCTTCATTAAAATCATTCAAAAAAAGAAGTCCGATCTCACTTCGCATCTTTGCAACATCTTCTATGATCTCATAGGTCTGTGTCTCCCGCAGACTGAAATCATATTCTTCCTGCCCATATTGCTTGATCAGGTCAACAAATGCATTGACAGCAAAAGAGTAATGCTGCGTCGATACACAAAACTGCTTCTTGCCACCTTTGTTTCCTTTATAATGGTCTTCTAAGATTGATGCCTGTTCTAAAACCTGCCTTGCATATCCCAGGAAATCATCCCCTTCTTTTGACAAACTGATCCCTTTATTGGTGCGGTGAAAGATCACCAGATTCATCTCTTTTTCTAATTCATGGATTGCATTGGTCAGACTCGGCTGAGAAATATATAATTTATTCGCGGCTTCCGTGATCGTTCCGGTCTCTGCTACCATAACGACGTATCTTAACTGCTGAAGTGTCATTGTCTCCTTCTTTCCTTTCTATCTTCATGCACACACAAAGGAAAACATATTGGATGATCCGGTTTTAATACACCATATCTTAATCTTTTGATTCGATTACGATTAAAATTCCATCGTCAAAAGTAAGTTCTGCTTTTGTACACTCCATTGCCAGTTCATTGCTGACACCGAGACTGTTTCCGATTGCAAGATTGGCTCCTTGCAGTTCGTACTTCAAACCTCTTATATATACATTCGTTACTTTTTCTGTCAAGGGAAGTAATGAAATATATTTTCCAAATACATGATCCTGCTCAAAAGATGCTTTCTTTTTGACTAAATACAATCGGTTATACGGATCAACAATATACGTCCGGATTCCTTTTTGTAACGGGATCATCAATATATTGACATTACCAAGGAAATGATCCAGCCGCTTTCCGGTTGCACCAAGAATATGGATTTCTTCGGCTCCCTGTTCTACTGCCCATTCCAGTACGATCTGCATGTCTGTCGCATCTTTTTCGGGTGGATACGACACAAATGCCGTCTGCATCTGATGATACTTTTGATAGATCTTAGTGCTGACACTATCAAAATCTCCCATCACATAATCCACATCCAACGCCAGCCGATCTGCTGCATCTAAGCCTGAATCCGCACATACAACCGTATCAAAACCCTGCTTTCTGATATATTCCTTTGCAAAAGCCAGATCGACCTGACCGCCACCGATCAATAATGTATTTCCTAACATAATATACTCTCCAAACTTTATCTGCCCTCTGATGCTTTTTGCTTCTTTAAAAATTCTCTTTGCATCTCAAATATATAACGTGTCAGTCTTCTGTCTGACTGTGTCAGCACACAGCCATAATAAAAATCATAACGGTTCGATCTGGAATCCATTTTATTCTTGCGAACAATCAGAGCCTGCACAGACAGATTACCATATGCAGATGGGATATCAAAAAAGATACTGTCATTAATCCCAAATTCAGCATCGCAGTAAATACCGACACCGGTTTCACTGACATCTTTGATCATACCTTTTACTTTATGTTTCTTAGAAGCTTCAAAAAGCCAGTTATCTACTTCTTCATTTGTCATTCCTGTATGCTCCGGCACTAACGGAACATCCGAATAGCACAGTCCGGTATCCGGATCAAGATAATATCCAAAAAGAACTTCTTCAAAAAGGTTAACACGATACGCATTTCTCCTATTAAATGTTCTTCCCTTATCTTTAATTTGAAAATAATGTACCGGATAGCCATCTAACTTAGCAAGCCCTGATTCTACATGATCCCACATCCACATCACTTCTGAACTTCGATAGATCAATGTGATCCGGTCTTGTGGTTCAAAATGGAAAAAACGCCCATTCGATGCAATGGCTGTTACACAAACTCTCCTATCATTTGTATCTTCTACCTTACTGACCAGGCGGTAACGATAATCCTCTCGTTCTACTATAATCTCTAACGTCTTTCCTAATGGAATCTTTTCAAGAAGCATCTGCAATCACTCCTCTCAATTTCTTTAAATTCGATTCAATATCTCCTCCAAAAACAGCGGTACCCGCTACTGCAATATCAACACCTGTCCTGGCAACACTTTCTAAAGTGTCTGCATTCACACCGCCGTCCACTTCGATCAGATACTTCCATCCATTTTCCTGTCTTAACCGATGCAATGCCGTTATCTTGTCTAATGTTGCCGGTATTAGCTTCTGTCCTCCAAATCCGGGCTGTACTGACATAACAAGGATCATATCTGCATCCTGCAGATATGACTCTACAGCCGATATGGGTGTATCCGGATTGATAGCAATCCCGCATTTCATATTATGGTCATGAATTTTTTGAATCGTATCTGCAATACAATGACATGCTTCTGCGTGAATTGTCATCATATCCGCACCTGATCCTGCAAGTGCCTCCACATATCGCTGTGGATCCTGCACCATCATATGAACATCAAAAAATAATTTTGTATTTTTTCGAATAGAAGCAATTACCGGCATACCAAATGAGATAGAAGGAACAAACATGCCATCCATCACATCAATGTGAAGGATCTTTACGTCTAATGCCTCTACCTGACTGATCTGCCTGCCCAAATGATTAAAATCTGCTGATAATATGGATGGTGCTATCTGAATCATATCATTTCCCCTATCTAATATTTTCTCCGTGTACTGATTTCTTCATAAAACTGCTTATAATTTTCATATCTTGCTTTTGAAATCATGCCTTGTTCTAATGCTTCCTTGACACAACAATCCGGTTCATGAATATGGACACAGCCTAAAAACCTGCATTGATCCCGGTATTCCATAAACTCCGGATAATAATCTTTAATCTCTTCTTTTTCAATTTTTGGAAGTTCTAATGAAGTGAATCCCGGAGTATCCATAACATATGTGTCTTCTCCCAGATAAAAAAGCTCAGAATGCCTGGTTGTATGCTTGCCTCGTTTGATCTTTTCGCTGATCTCTCCGGTTTCCATCTTCGCTTCCGGGAAAAGTGTATTCATGACCGATGACTTACCAACACCGGATGGTCCGGCAAATACCGTTGTTTTTCCAGAAAGAGCCTTTCGAAAATCTGCAATGCCATCTCCGGTTTTGGTACTGGTTATGAAAACAGTGATCCCACTCTTCTCATAATTAGCTGCTAATGCTGCCGCTTCTTTTGGCGGACAGTCATCTGATTTGTTAAAACAGATGATCGTCGGAATCTCCTGCTGTTCCATGGAAAGCCAGAAACGATCCAAAAGGTTTAAATTCGGTTTCGGATAAGACAATGCAAATATCACAACTGCCTGATCCACATTTGCAACCGCCGGGCGGATCAAACGATTCTTTCTTGGAAGAATTGTAATAATATTACCCGCTTTCTTCTCTTCATCCAAAATCTCAATCTCGACATCATCTCCCACAAGAGGTTTTTCTTTTCTATTACGAAAAATCCCCTTTGCTTTACATTCTATAATGCCTTTTTGTTCTATATTCACATAATAAAATCCTGCTATACCACGTATGATCTTTCCCTGCATTATTCCGAAACCTTACTAAATGCGATATTATATTCTCCACCCAACACTTCACCATCTTTGACAATAGAGATCGTACCATTGTTCTCACTCCATCCGTTGACAGTAAATTTTCTAGGGAAATCGTTATAACTTAATGTTCCTGAGAATACAGTCTTCTTTTTACCATCCTGGTTCAATACAAGTTCGATTACAGCCGGATCATCTTCCGGATAATCAAATGGATTCGAACTGATTGATACACTACCAACATACTTGTAATTCTTATTGCTTGTCGGCGCCGGAGTTGGTGTTGCCTTCTTAGGTCCTTTGCTGACAGAATATCCAATAACCGTACCTACTGCTACCTTCTTACCGGCTTTTACATTCTGTGATACAACTTTTCCTTTTGCATATGTGTTTGAGTATACATAAGTTACTCTTGATTCTTTTGTAGAAAGTCCGACATCAGCAAGTTTTTCCAATGCCACTTCTTCTTTCTTGCCTACAAGGTTAGGTACCGGAACCATATCACTTTCTGCCCCTTTACTGACTAGGATCGTAACGGCAGTTCCTTTCTTAACACTGGTTCCGACAACAGGATCTGTTCCACAGACCTTTCCTTCACTTACTGAATCACTATATTCTTTCGTTGTCTTTGCTACTGTAAGCCCCAGATCCTGAATCGCAGACATTGCATCGGATACCGATTTGTTCTTCAGATCAGGAATAGTAATTCCACTATCACCTTTACTATAAGAGATTGTTACCTCTGTGTATTCATCTACTTTTTCATCTGCTTCCGGGCTCTGACTGACAACTGTATTTGCCTCTTCATCAGATTCTACTGCCTCTAATTTGTATTTTAAATTCTTGTCTTCTAGCAATTGCTGTGCTTCTTCCAGTGTTTTTCCTACCAGTGAAGGTACTTCCACCTGGTCTCCATCTGATACATCAGAAGATGCGTCCGGAGTTGCACTCGCTTCTGCTACTTTCTTCACAGAATTGTCCTTTGAGCTACCACCCCACCAGCCGGCAACTTTACCGATGATCAGAAAAATCACGATCACAATGATCACAGCGACTACACCACTACAAATCTTTAAGATTCTTTCCAGCTTTGGATCTAATGCATCCTCTGCTGCTTTATCATTGTCTGCCACTCTACGTCCTTCTTCCGTTCCAAGATGTTTTTTATTATCTTTAACAGCCTGCACAACATCATCTCCGAGCATAATTGTCGGAGAATCATCTGTCTCCTCTTCTAAAACAACATAATCGCCATCCGGATCCGATACGGCACGACGAAGATCTAAAACAAGTGCCGATGCATTTTCATAACGAAGATCCGGCTTTTTCTGCATACATTTTTGTACAATGCGTGAAAGACTTCTTGGAATCTCTGCATCCACTTCTTCTAACGGAACAGCTTCTTCATGTACATGAGCATATGCCACCGATACCGTACTTTCACCTTCAAAAGGAACATGACCTGCAAGCATCTCATACAAGGTAACACCTAAAGAATAGATATCACTCTTTTCATCGCTATATCCGCCTCTTGCCTGCTCCGGACTGATATAATGCACTGATCCCATGGCATTGGAAGTGATCGTGTTTGAAGTGGCTGCTTTTGCAATGCCAAAGTCAGTCACCTTGACTTTTCCTTCACGGGAAATAATGATATTCTGCGGCTTAATATCTCTGTGTATGATATGGTTCTTATGTGCTTCATCAATTCCCTGTGCGATCTGGATACCAATACCGATTGCCTCATTGATCTCTAACTTGCCTTTGCGCTCAATAAACTTCTTTAATGTAATTCCTTCTACTAATTCCATCACAATATAATGCAGGTTATCGTCTTCCCCTACATCATATACATTGACAATATTAGGATGTGATAATCCTGCAACAGACTGTGCCTCTGCGCGAAATTTAGTGACAAACTTAGCATCATTGCTGTATTCCTGCTTTAAAACCTTGATCGCTACATTTCGATTCAATCGCAGATCTTTTGCATTGTACACATCTGCCATTCCACCGGAACCGACTTTATCTATTATCTCATATCTTTCACTTATTATCATACCCGGACTAATCATTCTTTTCCTCCATTCTCTATAAACATTCCTCTATACTATTCACCATTTACCTGTTTTATGCTTATGTATCTTCTATTCAATCTTTGCAAGCACTGCTGTAATATTGTCATCGCCGCCATTCCGGTTTGCGCTTTCAATCAGCTTGTCGCCTGCTTCCTCTAACGTAGCACTGTTTTTAATGATATATTCCATATCATCATCTTCGATCATGTTAGACAGACCATCACTACACAATAATATAATGTCATCTTTATGCATTTCTATCTCAAAATAATCCGCTCTGACTTCCTGATCGATTCCTAACGCCCTTGTAATAATATTCTTCTGTGGATGAACGCGTGCTTCGCTTTCCGTCAGATTCCCCTGTTTTACAAGTTCTTCTACCAAAGAATGATCATCTGTAATCTGATGGATGCTTTCTCTTATTAAATACAAACGGGAATCACCAATATTAGCAACATACATTTTTCCATCTACTAATGTGCATGCTACCATTGTGGTTCCCATTCCTTCAAATGCAATATTTTCTCTCGCAGCATCGTAAATGCTTTTATTCGCGTTGTTTACCGCTTCTTCAAAAATAGATACCGGTGTTGTATGCTCCGACTGTTCAATCGTCTCTACTATACTTTTTACACAAAGCTTAGATGCCTGATCTCCTGCTTTATGCCCCCCCATTCCATCTGCTACGATCAACAGGTTATGGAAACTACCGACATTGTTTTCATTACAGTAGAAGAAGTCCTGATTCATACTTCTCTTCTTTCCAACATCAGTCTTTGCAACTGCTTTCATGTAGTTTCCCTCCTTTGTTCTTATTTCGTAATTGTCCACAGGCAGCATCAATATCTCTGCCCATCTCTCTTCTAATAGTAACATTTGTGTGATATTTTTCAAGGGTAAATTTGAATTCTTCAATATTATTGCGCTTAGAACGCTGTCCCATTCTTCCCTCTACCGGATTTAACGGAATGAGATTCACATGACAATTCATTCCCTTTAAAAGATTTGCCAATTCGATCGCATGCTCTTTCGAATCATTTTTCCCCTCGACCATACTATACTCAAATGTAATTCTTCTTTTCGTCTTGTCAATATAATAACGGCAGGCATCCATGATTTCCTGTATCGAATATTTATTTGCGATCGGCATCATTTCACGTCGCAATGTATCATTCGGTGCATGAAGTGAGATCGCTACCGTGATCGTTAAATCTTCTTTTACCAAGTCTTTTAACCGGTCAACCAGACCACAGGTCGATAATGTGATATTTCTCTGGCTGATATTTAGACCATGCTCATCTGACAACATACGTATAAAACGAACGACATTATCATAATTATCAAGCGGTTCTCCTATTCCCATCAGGATAACATTCGAAACACGTTCTCCTGTTGTCCGCTGGATCTCATAGATCTGATCTAACATTTCCGAGGTTTTTAAACTTCTTATCAGACCGCCTACCGTAGACGCACAAAAGCGGCAGCCCATACGACAACCAACTTGTGTTGAAATGCATACGCTGTTTCCATGCTTATATTTCATTAAAACGCTTTCCACAAAGTTTCCATCTGAAAGTTCCATCAGGAACTTGTTGGTACCATCACTCGAAGTCTGTCTTTGTACGATCTTTGCACTATGTATCGTACAGGTCTCTTCTAATTTTTTACGCAGATCCTTTGACAGATTTGTCATTTCATCAAAAGATGTTACCAGTCTTTGATGGATCCACTGATAAAGCTGTTTGCTGCGAAAGGCCTGTACACCGATACTTTGTACAAACTCTTTCATCTCATCAAAATTCAGACTTTTAATGTCTATCTTTTCGTCCAATCTATCACCATCCTGTGTCATTTTTAAACTTTTGTCAGATTGTTTTTTCAAAGCAGGAAACAAAGAAGCCATCGGTTTGTGCCATCGTAGGTAAAACCTGTAAATATCCTTTTTCTCCTGTCTTTTGTTGCAATTTTTCAGGAAGATCTTCTTCTATCGATACAAGCCTTAGCGGAAGATTTTCCTGTATCCATGCAACATTTTTTTCATTTTCTTCCTGTGCGATCGTACAGGTACTAAAAAGAAGTCTTCCACCCGGTTTGACATAAGATACTGCATTTTTTAGAATTTCTTTCTGAAGCGATGCAAGTATCTTAATATCTTCGGATTTTGTCTTATATTTGATATCGCATTTCTTTCCGATCACACCAAGACCGGAGCATGGAAGATCTGCGATCAAAACATCTGCCTTTTCTTTCCATTCCTCTTTGTATACCAATGCATCATTTTGAAAAACGGAAACATTTTGATAGCCAAGCCTTTGACAGTTTTGCTGTATCAGATCTGTCTTTTCTTTTGTCAGATCTGCACTAAGCACCTGTCCGCTTCCTGCTAACAGATCGGCTGCATGTAATGTTTTTCCCCCCGGAGCAGCACAGATATCGATCACGGTATCGCTTTTTTTAATACCCGAGATCATACCGACAAGCATAGAACTTTCATCCTGCACCTGAAACATTCCTTTTTGAAACGCTGCAAGCTTTGTCATATCCTTATAATCCTGTAAAAGCACGGCTTCTTTTGCAAAAGAGGCTTCTTTTACCGTCACGTGATCCTGCAACAAGGTCTGAATGATCTCTTCTTTTGAATAACGGCTTGTCGTCAGTCGAACTGCCAATGCTTTTTTCTCTGTTAAAAAACTTTGTAAGATCTGTTCTGTTTCATTAATTCCATATTGTTCTATAAACAATACTACGATCCATTCCGGCATCGAATAACGGATATGCAGATATTCTTTTGTTCCTTCTTTCGGATAAACGATCCTGTCTTTTTGCCGGATGATCGTTCGCAATACACCATTGATAAAGCCTTTCAGATTGTGCATCTTTCTTTTGATTGTCAATTTTACTGCCTCATTACAGGCTGCGGAATCCGGGATCTGATCCATATAAAAGATCTGGTAGCATGCCATTCTTAAAATGTTACGGATCACAGGTTTCATCTTTTTGACTTTGACTTTTGAAAACTGATCAATCACATAATCTAATTCTATACAACGTTCTACCGTTCCCTCTACAAGACGCATCAAAAAGCCTTTGTCGCGTTGTTCTAAGTCATATGCGTCTAATGCCTGATGCAGACATTTGTCACAAAATGCTTCTTTTTCCATAATTTCGATCAAAAGATCCAAAGCAATCTTTCGAACCGAATAGAACGCTTCTTTTTTTTGTGTCATGTAAAGTTCACCTCTTTTTCAAACTTTATTCTCTGCTGCTTTTTAACTGCTGCCCTTTTTCTAATGAAAATCCTCTTAAAAATGCATCACAGCGCATCCTTTTTTTGCCTTCTAATTGCACCTCATACACTCTTAAAAGTCCGTCCTTTGTCTTAACATCAAAAGAATCTTTTGCAACGTCTACGATCATTCCGGCTTCTGTATCCTGATCAGATGATACCGTATCTTCTATCACATCTGCTTCCCATATCTTTAACATCTTACCATTTAAAAAGCAAAATGCACTCGGCCATGGATTCAATCCGCGAATCAGTCGTTCCAACTCGTTTGCAGGCTTTGTAAAATCCATCTGTCCGGTTGCCTTAGAAAGACGTTTTGCATAGGTATGCTGTGCATCATCCTGCTTTTGTGGCTGTAACGAGCCTTCCTCTGCCATTTGTAAGACTTTAAGGATCATCGGTCCACCGAGTTTGGCAAGCTTATCAAAAAGACTTCCACCTGTTTCTTTCGGATCCAATGTGTATTTTTCCACTAAAAGAATGTCTCCGGTATCCAGCCCTTCATCCATCTGCTGGATCGTCACACCGCTTTCTTTATCTCCATCAATGACAGACCATTGGATCGGAGCAGCTCCGCGAAGCTTTGGTAAAAGAGAGGCATGTACATTCAGGCAGCCGTATCTTGGAAGCTCTAGAACTTCTTTTGTCAGAAGCTGACCAAAAGCCACTACGACGATCACGTCAGGTAAAATGCTTCTAAGCTGTTCGATAAATGCACCATCTCTGACACGGTTTGGCTGAAAAACAGGGATTCCTGCCTCGATCGCAGCTTCTTTCACCGGAGAAAACTGTACTTTACCACCTCTGCCCTTGGGCTTATCCGGTTGTGTTACAACACCAATCACTTCATGTTCGCTATGGATCAGTGTCTCTAATGTCTCCACAGCAAAATCCGGTGTTCCCATAAATAAAATTCTCATAGGTTCTCTCTCCTTTCCCACTGTTTCCAATGTACCTTATTCCTGCTCTTCGGTAACATTAAGAAGCTCCCCTTCTACTTTTGATACATATAGTGTACCATCCAGATGATCAACTTCATGCTGGATCGCCCTGGCAAGAAGTTCTTCGCCTTCTACCACGATTTCTTCCATATTTTCATTCAATGCTTTTACTTTTGCATAATTTGCTCTTTTTACAATACCTACTTTGTTTGGAACACTAAGACAGCCTTCCTGTCCTTCCTGCTCTCCTGCCAACTCAATGATCTCCGGATTGATCAATACGATTGGATCATCTCCTTCCGGTGTTACGTCGATCACAACGATTCTTTTTAATACACCAACCTGCGGAGCTGCAAGACCAACGCCCTGTGCATCATACATCGTATCTAACATATCTTCTATCAGTTCTTTGATACGTGGCTTCATCTCTGTCACCGGTCTGCATTTCTTTTCTAATATTTCGTCACCTATTATTCTGATATTTCTAATTGCCATGTCTCATCCTCATTTCTATATAATATTTAAGATTCATTGTTAAACGTGAATGTGATCCTGCAGTCATTATACATATGGCTTGTCTGCATAAATTTCTCAAAATGATCTTTCACATTGCAAAGCATTTGATAATCTTTGGAACGAATATATAAAATCTTGCGATAAACATCCCGAAGCTTTGCAATCGGTGCATCATTCGGCCCCAGTACGATCATATCATGATACGATATGGTTTTACTCTTTAATACTTCTGCTAACATGGCCGCTTTTTCTTCTTTTTCAGAAAACACCAACACTTCTAGTATATTGGAAATCGGCGGATATTGCAACATTTGTCTTTTGGCGATCTCCTGCCTGTAAAATGCTTTATAATCCTGTGCAGCCGCACATTGAATACTGTAATGATCCGGCTGATAAGTTTGTAAGATCACTTTACCTGCTTTTTTCCCTCTTCCGGCACGCCCACAAGCCTGTGCAAGCAATGCAAAAGTACGTTCGGCTGCACGGTAACTTCCGGTATTTAATGACAGATCAGCTGCCAGAATGCCTACTAAAGTAACATTTTCAAAATCATGTCCTTTTACGATCATCTGTGTACCAACCAAAATATCTACTTTTTGCTGTGCAAACTGCTGTAAGATCCTGCTATGTCCTTCTTTTCCGCTTGTGGTATCTGCATCCATACGAAGCACACGGGCCTTGGGGAAATGTTTATGGATCATTTCTTCCACCTGTTGCGTTCCCAGACCGAAGGTTCCGATATATTTAGAACCGCATGCCGGACAGACTTTTGGCATTTGTTTTTGTGCCCCGCAATAATGGCATTTTAATATACTGACTTTCCCTTTATATTCATGTGGTTTCATTGCTACCGAGCAGCTGTCGCATTGTATCACTTCTCCACATTCCCGGCAGGATACAAATCCTGCATAACCTCTCCGGTTAATAAACAGAATGATCTGCTCTCTTTTTTGTAGCCGCACTTTAATCTCTTCCTGTAGTCTACGGCTAAAGATCGAAAAATTTCTTGCTTTTAATTCCGCACGCAGATCGACAATTTCTACTTCTGCCATCTGTGCATTTCCGGCACGTTTTGTCAAAGTCATAAGGGAATATTCCCCCGTCTGGCAACGGTAATATGCTTCAAGCGAAGGAGTTGCTGATCCCATTACAACACTGGCATGCAGCATTTTTGCCCGTTGTACTGCTACTTCTCTTGCATGATACTTTGGTGGACTGTCGCTTTGATAACTGCTTTCATGCTCTTCATCGATCACGATCAATCCAAGATTGGAAAATGGCGTAAACAACGCTGACCGTGGCCCGATCATAATCTGTATCTCGCCTCTTTTTGCCCGAACAAACTGATCATAACGTTCTCCGGCAGACAGACGGGAATGCATGATCGAAACTTTTGAACCAAATCTGCCATAGAAACGCTGTACGGTCTGAAAGGTCAATGCAATCTCAGGGATCAATACGATCGCCTGCTTTCCTTTTTGGAGTACATGATCGATCAGATTCATATAGACTTCTGTCTTGCCGCTTCCTGTCACACCATGGATCAGATAATCCTTTCGGATTCCTGCGTCAAAGTCCGTTATAAACTGCTCTACGATCGTTCTTTGCTCTTCGTTTAAGACTTTTGCTTTTGTGACGACTCTGTTATCAGAAAGCGGATCCCGGTAGATCTGTTTTGATACAATTTTAAGAATTCCTTTTTCTTCGAGTCCTTTTAACAGGGCGGCTGTCGCTTTAAACCGATGAAGAAACGTTTCATAGGATGCACCCTTTTCATAGTCCTTCTGCTCTAAAAGTCCCTGTAAGATACGAGCACGTGCTGTATTGTGTTTTTGTTCGAAATAAACCTTTTTTTGTTCCATTTCTTTCCTTGAAAGAGCGGGAATAATGTGGCGTGCGACCTTTTCCTTTACTTCTTTTCGAACCGGCATAACAGCCTTGATCGCATCATTCATCGTTCCGCCAAAATTTTCCTTGATCCAGTAAGCAAGTGAAAGCAGGTGTGATTCTGCAACCACTCCCTGCTTTTCTACTCGTAGGATACTTTTTGTTTTATGAATATCATATTTGGCTGTCCCTGACAAACCTATGATATAGCCTTTCATTTCACGGTTTCCTTTTCCAAAAGGAATGATAACACTCGCACCGATCACAGCATCTGCTACCATTTCTTCGGGAACCAGATATTGAAACGGACGGTCAAGGCTTTTTACGGACACATCAACTATGATGTCTGCAAATATCATGTATCTCCTCTTTTCTAAAACAGCTTATATAAAAAATATTTTATCTTTTCTATCGAATTTTCTGATCATGCAAAGTTTTTCATCTTTTCATACAGCGAGATTTCCATCTTTTAAATATTCGTTGTATCAGTCTGTTATGAAATAAAATTCCCATCCGCTACGACATCAGCGATCAGTTCTCTCTCATCCATATGATATTTCTTTCCTTTGATCTCCTGATAATCCTCATGGCCTTTGCCTGCCAGAACGATCACATCGCCTTCTTTTGCATTCTCGATGGCATAACGGATCGCTTCATGACGATCTGTAATCGCAATATATTCTCCATCTGCTTTTTTCACACCGGTAATGATATCTTCGATAATCGCTTCCGGCTCTTCATTTCTTGGATTATCGGAAGTAACAATCGTCAGATCGGCAAGACGGGAAGAAACTTCTCCCATCTCAAATCTTCTGTCACGGGAACGATTGCCTCCACATCCAAACAAACATACCAGACGTTTTGGATCGTATTCTTTTAATGTGGTTAAAAGACTGTTTAAGCTCATTGCATTGTGTGCATAATCAATCATTAATGTAAACTTTGAAGAAACCGGCACAATCTCTACTCTTCCTTTAACACGAATACTCTTTAAGGATTCTAAGATCGTTTCTTTTGAAACGCCAAAATGACGGCAGATTGCGATTGCTGTCATTGAATTATATACGCTGAATTTGCCCGGAATATCAATTTCTACATCCATATCCAAAAGGCCGCTCATATGATAAGCAACCCCTAAGCTTCCGCCTTTATCAAACAAATGAACATCGGACGCACACATATCTGCATTGGCACTAAAACCATACGTTTCCACTTCACAAGTGTGTCCTTTTAAAATCTCTTCTAAATGGCTGTCATCTGCATTAAAGATTCCCTGCTTGCATTGTCTGAACAGAAGGCTCTTGCAATGAATATAATCCTGTAGATCTTTATGCTCATTCGGACCGATATGATCCGGTTCTAAGTTTGTAAAGATACCATAATCAAAGATAAAACCACCGACACGATGTAACATCAGGCCCTGTGAAGAGACTTCCATCACAACACATTTGCATCCTGCATCTGCCATTTTGCGGAACGATTCCTGTACAACATATGATTCCGGTGTTGTATTCGCTGATGGGATTTTTTCTTCTCCTATGATCGTTTCAATCGTTCCGATCAATCCGGTCTTAAAACCGGATGCTTCCAAGATTGAACGCACCATATACGTTGCTGTGGTCTTACCTTTTGTACCGGTAATTCCAATCGTTATCAATTCTTTTGCCGGATGTCTAAAATAAGCTGCCGATGTCTGTGCAAGTGCAAGTCTTGTATTCTGAACCCGGATCACCGTAACCTCCTCCGGTACCTCTACATCTTTTTCAATAAAAAGCACTGCTGCTCCTTTTTTCGCAACTTCCTGTGCAAAATCATGTCCATCACAAACTGCTCCGCTGATGCAGACAAAAGCAGAATCTTTTTCTACTTTTCTGGAATCATATACTAAAGTAGTAATCTCTCTGTCTAATGTTCCCTGCACACATTCATATTCCATTTCTTCTAACAAACAACTTAATTTCATCCTGCTCTTTCCTCCAATCCAGTTGAATGTACTCCCGGTATCTTCTCAAACCGAATTCTTTCGATTTGATTTCCGAGAATACATTTGATCATCATCTTTTTGATCTCTGTATTCTATTACATTTTATTCCAAACCGGAAATGTCAATCTCGCCATCGCAGATGACTGCTGCCGGTCCGGTCATCCAGACGGTATCTTCATTTTCATCATAATTCAGATACAGATCTCCGCCAAGCAGATGGACTGTGATCTCATGATCGGTCAGATCATTTAATACACAGGCTACAACCGTTGCACAGGTTCCCGTTCCACAGGCAAGCGTTTCACCGGAACCACGTTCCCATACACGCATCTTAACTTCTTTACGGTTCAAAACCTGAACAAACTCTGTATTGACTCTGTCCGGGAATGCTTCATGCTTTTCAAAATGCGGTCCAAGTTGTTCTAATGGCAGCGAATCGGTATCGGCCACAAAGGTAACGGCATGTGGATTTCCCATTGAAACACAGGTAATATAATATTCTTTTCCATCCACAGTGATCGCTTCATTGACACAGCAGTCTGTTCCGATCGTTACCGGAATCTGCTTTGGTTCAAGAATCGGTGCTCCCATATTAACTTTTACCAATACCACTTTTCCATCTTCGATTGTAAGATCCAGATACTTGATCCCGCCTTTTGTCTCGATTGAAATCTTGTCTTTATCGGTCAATCCATACTCGTATACATATTTTGCAATGCAACGGACGCCATTGCCACACATTTTTCCTTCCGAACCATCTGCATTATACATTGCCATTCGGAAATCTGCTACTTTGGACGGACAGATCAGGATCAAACCATCCGATCCGATGCCAAAATGTCTGTCACTTACATATATTGCAACCTTCTCAGGATTTTTTACCATCTTTTCCATACAATTTACATAAATATAATCATTTCCACAACCATGCATTTTTGTAAATTTCATATGCTGCCTCCTTTTTGCTGTTTATATTTTATTTTTAATTAATTTTTAAATAATAGACTCGCAAATCCGCTCTTGCCAAGCTTTCGTTTTTGCTTTGCAATTGTTTGCTTTTCTCTTGAGTTGGTTAGACTCGCAAATCCGCTCTTACAGAGCTCTCGTTTTTGCTTTGCAATTGTTTGCTTTTCTCTTGAGTTGGTTAGACTCGCAAATCCGCTCTTGCAGAGGAAATGCCTGCTTCGCAGTCGCTCCCTTTTCTTTTGCCACAATCAGACTCGCAAATCCGCTCTTGCAGAGCTTTCGTTTTTGCTTTGCAAAAACATTTGCTCGTTGAAACATGCATGAAAAGGAAATGCCTGCTTCGCAGTCGCTCCCTTTTCTTTTGCCACAATCAGACTCGCAAATCCGCTCTTGCAGAGCTTTCGTTTTTGCTTTGCAAAAACATTTGCTCGTTGAAACATGCATGAAAAGGAAATGCCTGCTTCGCAGTCGCTCCCTTTTCTTTTGCATGTTTCATTATACCATATCCCAATAATCTTTGATACCCTGTCATTGCATTTTGCTCTTTTCCCTTTTACAATAGATACATATAGGAGGTTCGATTTATGCGTTCAAAAATTGTACTTATGACCGGAGGTACGGAAACTCTGGATTTCTTTTCACGACAAATGCAAAATACATTCGTTCAGGCAGGATATAAAATTCTTCTTTTTGACCAGCGTTATGAAGAAGAAAGTGCCCAAAAACTAGCTTCTTTTGCCGGAATATCCGATACGGTCCTGATCACATTCAATTTTGAAGGATTACAAATGAGTCCCTGTCTGTACGATCCACTCAACCAACTCTTTTGGGATTCCCATGATGTAATCTGTATTAATATTGCTGTTGACCATCCTTTTTATTATCCTGAAGTGATCGAGATTCATCCAAACCGTTTCTATCAGGTATCGATCGACAGATTGCATCGTGCGTATCTGAAAAAATATTATCCTCAGATCCACAGTGATCTTTTCCTGCCACTTGCAGGTACTTCTCTTTATCCGGATGGTTCTTACCCTTCTTTTGAAGACAGAACATACGATGTTGTCTTTACCGGCAATTTCACTCCGAAAGAAGAATTCAACCAGTATATCGACCGCCTTGGAGAAGAATATGCTGTCTTTTACCGCAGTATGCTGACAGAATTGATACAAAATCCTCAATTAGCAGATGATGCGGTTATGGAAGCACATCTGCGTCGGGAATTTCCGGATGCTTCCAACAAAGAAATCCGGAAAACAATCGCCAATATGATCTTTATTGACGCTTACATCCGCTTTTATTTTCGTGAAAAAATCATAAAAACCTTAGTCGATCATAAGATCAACGTCCATTGTGTCGGTAAAGGCTGGAATCGTTTACAATGCAAACATCCCGAATATCTGACATTTGAAGAAGGGCAATTATCAAAAGGATGTCTGGAACGGATCGCAAATGCAAAGATTTCGCTTAACATCATGCCATGGTTTAAAGACGGTGCACATGACCGTGTTTTTAATTCTATGGCAAACGGTGCTGTCTGTGTTACAGATACAAGCCGCTATCTTTGCTGCGAACTGACTGATCGGGAAAATGCCATTTTTTATGATCTGAGTAACATAGAGGCATTACCGGATCTTGTAAATTCCATCCTGCAAAACCCAAAAAAGGCAAAAAAAATCGCCCGGAATGCTTACACATTAACAATGCAAAAGCACACCTGGGCAAACCGTGCTAATGATCTGCTTCGCTTTATCCACACGCTTTCCTGAAAGCCGATGCAAAATCCACAAAAACAATCTATTTATCGTATTTTATTCTTTTGGCTGCAGTCCAAAATGATGATAGGCTGCGTCCGATACCATTCGTCCTCTTGGTGTTCTAAGGAGTAATCCATTTTGAACAAGATATGGTTCATATACATCTTCTAATGTTCCTGCATCTTCACCGATCGCAACAGCAAGCGATTCGATACCAACCGGACCACCGCCATAGCTTTCGATCATCGTTGTAATGATCTTGCGGTCGGTCCTGTCTAAACCAAGACGGTCTACTTCTAACAAATTTAATGCGAAATCAGCTACTTCTTTTGTAATCTTTCCATCATACTTGATCTGTGCAAAATCACGTACTCTTTTTAAGAAACGATTGGCCAGACGAGGTGTTCCTCTGGAACGACGTGCCAATTCCATTGCTCCTTCTTTATCAATATCCACCTGTAAAATCTTAGCGGAATTCTCAATGATACAACACAACTCTTCCGGGCTGTAGAACTCTAGCCGGTTGACAACCCCAAAACGATCTCTTAACGGTGCGGAAAGCATACCGGCTCTTGTTGTTGCTCCAACCAGTGTAAAATGTGGCAGATCAAAACGAATCGAACGTGCTGCTGTTCCTTTTCCGATCACAACATCGATCACATAATCTTCCATTGCAGGATACAATACTTCTTCTACCTGTCTTGGCAGACGATGTATTTCATCCACAAAAAGGATATCACCATCTTTTAAATTATTTAAAATAGCAGCCATCTCTCCTGGTTTTTCAATAGCCGGTCCGGCTGTCACTTTCAAATTGACACCCATTTCATTTGCTATGATCCCGGCAAGGGTTGTCTTTCCAAGTCCCGGAGGACCATATAAAAGAACATGATCTAGCGATTCCTGTCTTTGTTTTGCTGCTTCAATATACACTTTCAGATTGTCTTTTACTTTCTTCTGACCAATATAATCTATCAGATATTGTGGTCTGAGTCCTGTCTCTATCTTTTCATCTTCCTGTGTAAATTCTGTTGTTATCATTCTTTTTGCCATCTACGATTCCTCAAATCTTATAAATTCTTTAAGCTTTGTTTCAACAATTCATCTACTTCCAAAGGCGTTGTCATATCGACAGCACGTACTGCTTTGGTCGCATCCGTCTTTGGATAGCCGAGAACCACCAAAGCTTCTATCGCATCTTTTATTACACTGTTTTGTTCTTTTGATGTATCTGCTGAAATAATCACATCACCACTGTCATTTCCAATATCTCCGGTAAACAGATCATCCAGACTAAGCTTATCTTTTAATTCCAGAATCAGTTTTCCGGCAGTTTTAGGACCGATTCCCGGTACTTTTGAAATTGCTTTCGCATCATCAGCCATCACGGCATATTTCAGATCATACGCACCCATCACACCAAGTATTGACAGCGCTGCTTTTGGTCCGATTCCATTTACTGTGATCAACAGTTTAAAAACTTCGAGATCTTCCTGCGTCAAAAAACCAAAAAGCTGCATCGCATCTTCTCTGACATTCAGATAGGTATAAACCGTCAGTTCTTCTCCGATCGAAGGTAGTTCCTGCATAAAAGAACCCGGGATAAAAATAGCAAATCCCATTCCCTGATGTTCTAATACAATCTCTCCTTCTGATATCTGTGCTAAGGTTCCTTTGATAAAACGAATCATCTTTTCCTCCAGTTGTTTCTAATGTACTCCTAAAATCTTCTGATTCATAATCCTGCCAAAAAATTCGGTTCAAGAAGATATCACAAGTACATTCTATTCATCAGGAAGCCGGCTAAACGTTCCATTCACTTTGCCAAGCCATCCTTCATCAATAAATTTTACCACAATATAAGGATGAATCCCCAGTTCTTCCGCAATCTGTAATGCATTGCTGTTTGGATACAGCTTCAAATATTGCACAATATCATCTAACTGGTTTTCATCTTCTTTTCTACAATCATTGCAACACATGGTTCTGATCTTTGATTTGAATACTTTATGACAGTGTTTACAGACATTGGTATACATAATAAGACTCTCCTCCTATATCAGAATAACGTTGAAAAAAGATTTAAGATTGGCTGGATCAGCTTCCAGCGTCTTGGTCTGTGCTTCCAGCTTTCATAACTGATCTCTTCACAGGTTTCAAATAAATAGACAAAGTCCTGACGGATATCCTCTTGTATCTTCTTACCCGACATCCATACACCGTTTTCGTAATGCAGATAGAAACTGCGGTAATCCATGTTGATCGTTCCAACGATTGCAGCATTTTCCGACAAAATCTGCTTTGCATGGATAAATCCCGGCGTATATTCATAAATACGAATACCTTCTCTGAGCAATATACCGTAATTATAGTTTGTTAATAATTTCGCATATTTTTTATCAGGAATATATGGTGTCAGAATACGCACATCCACCCCGCGATGAACTGCCTCAATCAGACTTTGCTGCATATAATCTTCTAATACCAGATAAGGTGTTGTAATATAGAGATATTCGTCTGCAAATGTGATCATCTGGTTATAGACACTTTCAATCGAATTATTCGGATTGAACGCCGGCCCGTCTGCAATCACCTGACAATATGTGTCACCGGCTTTGTCAGGCAGTTTCCTATATTGCAAATAATCAATATGTTCTTTCTCAAATGCACTTGCTTCCCACATTTGCAAAAAAACAACCGTAAGATTCCATACAGTTTCTCCTTTTAACCGTACGCCGGTATCTTTCCAGACTCCAAAGCGTTCGATAAGGTTTGCATATTCATCTGCAAGATTAAATCCACCGGTAAAACCAACTTCGCCATCCACGACCAGTATTTTCTGGTGCGAACGATAATTCATATATAATTCACCGGTATATTTATGGATCGGATTAAACACACGTACTTCCATTCCTTCATGTTCAAGAATCTGCTTAAAAAACTTTTGCGTACGGATTGCAGCGCCAAAGTCATCATATAAAAACTTAACTTCCACTCCTTCTTCCAGTTTTCTTTTTAAGATCTTGTGGATCTGATCCCATAAAGCACCTTCTGCTACAATAAAAAAATCAATAAAAATATATTCTTTCGCCTGTTCTAAAGCTGCTATTATATCTTCAAACGCATCTTCCCCCATAGGATAGTATTTTACATCATTTCCTGCTGTTAAAGGGAAGCCCTCGCTTATCATATATTTGACCATTCTTCCGGCTACCGGATGTTTCTCAACATATTCTTCTGCTATCTTTCCATCCTGTATCAGAAAATTCTGTCCATATGAGATCTGGCGCAAAATGTGTTCATCAAGCTGCTTTTTCTTACCGCCTTCACGTCCCCACAGATAATAAAGTACAAAACCTGAGATTGGCAAAAGTAATACAATCGATATCCATGCGATCCGAAATGATGGACTTTGCTTTTTATTTACCAGCGTAACAATTGCAATAATTGAACACAATTCCAATATAAAATAAAAATAAACCGTAATGCTCCTTAGCAGAAACGGCAGAATAAGAATCAATAAAATCTGTAACAGAACGATCAATGCGGTAACGACTACACGCAATAAACCACTCAGATTATTTTGTACACGTCCTTTTAAACCTTTCAAATAGCTTTTCTTTGCTCTGGACTCCGTATCAAAATAATTATCCGTTCCTTTGCTTTTATTCTTTTTATCCCATTTTTCATATGCAGCATCTGTTCCGAACTTTTTCTCCCACTTTTCATGTGCATAATCCACTACCATCTTTTTTTCCATCCAATCATCCTTTCAAGATCAAATCGTGGATTTCTTCTTTTTATCCACTTTTTTCGGTTGTTTAGAATACTCCCGTATTCAAAGCACTAGTACAAATTATATCTCATTGTTTCCGGTAAAGCAAGCTTTCCTGGATTTCGACTTGACGATATAATAACTCCAAAATCCAAGCATTACATGCTTGATGCACTTCGTGCTTAATGATTTTGTCGTTCATGAATTCTGCACAAGAAAACAAGCTTTCTTGTGTTTCGAATTCATGATATAATGAAACATGCAAAAGAAAAGGAAGCAACTGCGAAGCAGGCATTTCCTTTTCATGCATGTTTCAACGAGCAAAATTTCTGCGAAGCAGAAAAAAAAGCTCTGCAAGAGCGATTTTGCGAGTCTGACCAGCACAAAAAAAGGAGAACACTATGCAGACAATTATCAGCCCCATTCCGGATCCGGTCTTTTCCTATCCATTCTTTCACAATATCCAAAAGACTGCCTTTTTTGATATTGAAACGACCGGACTGTCTCCAAAAGCTTCTTCTCTTTACCTGATCGGTATGATGTATTTTAATCAGGAAGAGGAACACTGGGAACTTTGTCAATGGTTTGCTGACGATTATCAAAGTGAGCCTTTGCTATTAGAAAGCTTCTTTCAGAAACTCGAACAATATTCCTATCTGTATCATTTTAATGGTCAGACATTTGATATTCCTTATATATTAAAAAAGTGTGAAAAGCATTCGATCACACCAAGCGATCATTGTATGCAGATTCTTTCTGATACCGCATCTCTTTTTTCAATCGACTTATTAAAAAAGATCCGTCCTCTCAAAAAATGTCTCGGACTGGCTCGCTGTAATCAGACTTCTGTTGAAAAATGGCTGGGGATTCAAAGAGAAGATACTTTTTCCGGTGGCGACCTGATACCGGTTTATTCCGAGTATATGCAAAAAAAGATCTTAAACCCACAAAAAGCAGATTCCTTAAAAGAACTGCTTCTATTACATAATCATGATGATATTGCAATGATGTTAAATGTATGCAGCCTGCTTCTTTATTCCGATCTTTTTGATCCGGAAAAATATACTGATATCCTCGTTTGTAAAAGACATTCTGACAGAGACCTGCCAATACCAACGACATTCTCTGATCCCAAAAACGATCAAAACAATTCTAATTTACAAAAGACCGGTTACCAGCTTGAGCAGACTGACACAACGGTTACACTTACCTTTTTACTGAAATTTTCTTTTCCTAAAAAAGTAAGTATGTCTGTGTGTTATCCCGAAAGTAATGTACTCTCTTTACAACAACAGGCAAATCTGCTCATAAATAACGATCAATTAAGCCTCACAATACCTGTTATAACAGATTCGTTAAAATTCTTCTTTCCGAACTACAAAGAATATTATTACCTGATCAAAGAAGATATGGCAATTCACAAGAGTGTAGCGGAATTCGTCGATCCGGCTTTCCGTAAAAAAGCAACAAAAGCAACCTGTTATACTCGTCAAAACGGTATTTTTATACCAAGTCTGGCGGTTCAAAAAAAATCAAAAAAAGAAGAGAGATTAAATAACTTCTCTCCTCTTTTTCAAAAAGAATATCAGGATAAGCTTGCGTTCTTTCGCTTACCGGAAGAAAAAGAAAACGATACTTTCTGGCATTCTTTGCTGCTTCATGAACTTCCATTCTTTGCAAAAGCAGAATGCATTTAAATTATAATGTTTCAGGTTCCGGATATTCTACACCAAAGGTCTCAACGGTTACTTTATTCATTACTTTTGGTACAACCGGTGCATCCATGTAATCGGTTTCCGTCATTGCGATCTTATCTACGACATCCATTCCTTCTGTTACTTTACCAAATGCTGCATAAGCACCATCAAGATGTGGTGCATCTTTATGCATGATAAAGAATTGCGATCCTGCTGAATCCGGCATTTGGGAACGTGCCATAGAAAGAACACCTTCTGTATGACGAAGATTATTTTCAAAGCCGTTCTGTGCAAATTCTCCCTTGATCGAATATCCGGGTCCTCCGGTTCCTACTCCGTCAGGATCACCGCCCTGGATCATAAAACCAGCAATCACACGATGAAAGATCACACCATCATAAAAACCTTTTTGAACCAATGAAATAAAATTGTTGACAGAGTTTGGTGCAATTTCAGGATATAATTCCGCTTTGATCACACCTTCTGTTGTTTCAAATGTTACAATTGGATTTTGTGCCATAACTACCTCCATATCACTTAGAATAGTAAAGCTATTCTTTTTATTTTTTTATTATAGCAAATCAGAATGTATTCTGTAAACAAGTGCTGTCTCTGTTTACTGTCTACCACTTCTTTGATTTACTTTCTACTTTCTTTTACTGTTCCTCTAAAATCTCCCCTAATGCCATAACAGCATTGCGGACACAATCCGGACATTCACATAAAGGCTTTCCACTCTCGAGTCCTTTTAGATCTTTACAGATTGTTGCGCCACTCTTTGCCTGAAAGCGATTCACAAGTTCTTTTGCATAAAGCATAGTTCCCTGACCATCTGTCAACATTCCAGATACCATGACAGCACCGATTAACGCACCACATGTACTTTCAAGGCACCCCATTCCTGCTGCAAAACCGGCTGTTAGTTTCATAATATCCTGTTCCTCCATTGGAATCTTGTCTTCAAATACTTTTAAAACTGATTGTGTACAATTACAGACTCCTGTTGCCTTTAACTTTGCTGCCTGATCTGCTCTTTCCTGTATATTCATAGCCATGCGATTTCCTCTTTTCTATGTATTGTAATTATTTTCTTTTGCCTGCTAAGACTTTTTTCCTGTTAAGTATAACACATTTTTTGTCCTTTGTTTTATTCTCCACTTGACAATTGCCAAAATATTCAAGATAATATAAAAGTTAGCTCTCTAATTATTTGATTTCTAATTATTTATTCCTATCTGTAAATCAAATACTTTTTACGATTGCAAAAAGAAAATGCATGTTCTGATAAACTGATGATCATGCACTATTTTATTTTCCATTCAAAAATGCAGAAAAGAGGTTTCCTTATGAACAATTCCTTACATCATATGATCATGGCAGATCATATGCTTTTTCAAAAAGATCTGCTTGGCAGAATCCGTAATACAGGATTAACATCCGGTCAGCCAAAAGTCTTAGAATATCTTCTCTCACATGACGGTTCCGTACAAAAAGAACTGGCTACAGCCTGCTATATCGAGCCCGCCACGCTCACTTCCGTCCTGAATGGTATGGAAAAGAAAGGCCTGATCCAGCGTAAGACAGAAAATCAGAATCGTCGAAGCCTGCATGTCTATCTGACTCCCAAAGGCAGAACCCAAGCGCAGGAAGTAAACAAAGCTTTTGCATCTCTCGAAGAAAAAGCGTTGCAAAATTTCACCAGACAGGAGCAGAAGCAATTGATGGATCTGTTGCAAAAAATTCATTACAACATGAAAGAAACTTCCTAAAAGGTATTTTATCCCCTATTAATTACTCACTAAAAGACTTCCTAAAAGGTATTTTATCTCCTATTAATTACTCACCAAAAGAAATCATATTATTTTATGCAAAGAAAAGAGGATGTATCATGAATTATAAAGAACAAACAAAACGATATATTTTATTTATTATCAGTCTGTTTTTCTCGGCACTCGGTGTCGCATTTACAAAACATGGAGAACTCGGTGTATCACCTATTTCTTCTGTAGCAAATGTTGTGAATTGCAAGTTTCCTGCATTTTCACTTGGTACGTTGCTGATTGTCTGGAACTGCGTTTTGATCTTAGGACAGATCCTTCTATTACAAAAAAATTTTCAACTAATCCAGCTTTTGCAAATACCGCTTTCCTTCCTTTTTGGCTGGTTTACAGACCTTGGAATGTATCTGGTGGCATCGTTTCCCGTAACAAACTATTTTTTACGGCTTATTATGGTATTGCTTGGAATTATCATCCTTGGTTTCGGAATTTCTCTTTCTGTTATCGCCAATGTAATCATGAATTCCGGTGAAGCTTTTGTAAAAGCTGTATCCGATACGACCAAAAAAAACTTCGGAAATATCAAGATCGGTTTTGATATTTTATGTGTTATTTTATCAATTCTTCTTTCTCTCTTCTTCTTTGATCTTAAGATCGTAGGAACAAGAGAAGGTACTGTTCTTTCAGCTCTTTTAACAGGTATGATAGTAAAAGTATTTACCAAGTATTTAAAAGCACCTTTGGATTCCATCTTACAAACCAAAGAAACAATGACTCCGGTCGGTCAGACAGCAGATTCTTTGGTTCAGGATCTTACCAGTGCACCACAGAATACTTCTAAGCAGCATCTTGTTGTAACAATTGCAAGAGAATATGGCAGTGGCGGACGTGAAATCGGAAAACAGCTTGCCGAGCGGTTACATATCCCCTATTATGATCTTGACATGATCCACAAAGCAGCACAGGAAAGCGGTTTATCAGAGAAAGTCATTTCCGAAAATGAACAAAAAATCAAAAATACTGCTGCTCATTCTCTCTATTTCTGGTATATCCAACCCATGCCACAGGAAGAATTACCACTTGTGGAACAGGTTTTTGAAGTGCAATCTAAAATCATTCGTGACATTGCAAGCAAAGAATCCTGTGTGATCGTTGGACGTTTGGCAAACTTTATCTTGCAAAAAGACTATTCTGTTTTCCGAATTTTTGTCGGTGCAACCAAAGAAGCAAAAATAGAACGTGTTATGAAGCGTGATCGGTTAAATGCCAAAGAAGCAAAAGAAAAGATCAAAAAAGTCGAACAGGAACGTTCTAATCATTGTTATTATTTTACACACAAGCATTGGAAAGATCTGGACAACTATGACTTTTATTTAAAATCTGATTTTCTCGGAATTGATGCAAGTATCAATCTGCTTTCCGATATGATAGAACGAAGAGAAATAAAATAATATAATAAATAAAGATAGAATCCATCCGTTATTTTTGCTATAATGAGCCTGGAAAACCGGACGAAAACAAACCCGTCATTTGGTTTTTCAGGCTTATCTATATTTACAAGCAAATATTTTTATTATTGATATCATACGCATGTACAACACCGTAATAGAATCTATCACGGATAACAAAATCAACAAAATAAAATTGACAGAAAGGAAAATCTATTTTTGTAAAAGTCACTCAATAAGTCAGGTAATTACAAGATAGCAGGAAAATACATATGAATACAAATAATATCATTTTAATCGGTATGCCCGGTGCAGGGAAAAGTACGATTGGCGTAGTTTTAGCCAAAAAGCTTGGATATACTTTTATCGATTCTGATCTGGTGATTCAGGAAAAAGAGCATATGCTTCTTCATGAAATCATTTCACAAAAAGGACTGGATGGCTTTAATGAAGTCGAAAATAAAATCAATGCACAGCTGGATGTTTCTCATTCTATCATAGCAACAGGAGGCAGTGTTGTGTATGGAAAAGAGGCTATGCAGCATTTAAGCAGCATCGGAACCATAATTTATCTGTGTCTTCCATTTGACGATCTGGTCAAACGACTTGGTGATCTTGAAGAACGCGGTGTATCTATGCGTCCCGAGCAGACGCTTCTGGATCTTTACCGGGAACGTACTCCTTTATATGAAAAATATGCCGATATTACGATCAACTGTTCTGATATTTCTATTCGTGAGATTGTAGGATTGATCGCAAAAAAGCTAAACAAATAAACACAATTCAACAGATAGTATCAAACACTAACGGAAAACAATAAAAAAGTGCAAAGCCAGCGCTTTGCACTCCAAGAATTGCTGTAGCAATTCTTGCTGGTGTACCGCTACTGTACGAGCAATTTCCTATTCCATAAAAA